>Ga0193733_1000299_pt1 | contig 17422 bp, 12 predicted proteins | sample U1s2metaG_FD_145076 | JGI IMG/M metagenome (GOLD analysis project Ga0193733, IMG submission 145076) | Soil microbial communities from a riparian zone of the East river system, Colorado, United States - U1s2 | ecosystem: Environmental > Terrestrial > Soil > Riparian zone | place: USA: East River...
TCGGCGCGATCCGCGAATGGGATGGCCCAACGGCGACTTAAGCCAGCGCGCGGTCTCGGAATTTGGATTCCGCTCGATGTCGCGCAGCGTTCCAGCAGCCACAACTTCGCCACCGTGAAGCCCCGCACGCGGTCCAAGGTCAATAATGTGATCGGCGCGTCGAACTGTTTCTTCATCGTGCTCGACAATGATCAGTGAATTGCCCTTGTTCCGGAGAGCTGTGAGCGTTTCGAGGAGACGCACGTTGTCGCGTGGATGCAAACCGATCGTCGGTTCGTCCAGCACGTAGAGGACCCCGCGCAAGTTCGAGCCAAGCTGCGCGGCCAACCGAATTCGCTGCGATTCGCCGCCACTCAACGTTTTTGCCGAACGCCCGAGCGCGAGATAACCAAGTCCGACCTTTTCCATGAAACGCAGTCGCTGTTGGATCTCGGGAATAAGACCGGCTGCGATCATTTGGTGCGTGTCTTTGAATTTCAAGCGGTCGATCGTGCGCGCTGCTTCGCTCGCGGAAAGATTCGTGAATTGATCAATCGTGTAGCCGTGCACACGCACGTGACGCGCCACGGCGTTCAAACGCGAGGCGTGACAACTCGGGCATTCGCGCGCCTCGCCTTCCTCGATCCACTCCGACTCGCGTTCCGCGGCTAGCTCGCTTTCCAGAACCGATTCCCCGTCACGGTCCGCGGCCGTTTGAAAATCCTGGTCCCAAATTTCGCCGAACCCACCACACTCTTCGCATGCGCCGTGCGGCGAATTAAATGAAAACAAACGCGGATCGAGTTCCTCAAACGCGCGGCCACAATTCGGGCAGCTCATCTCCGTGCTCACGACGGTGAGCCGATTTTTTGAATCGAGCAGACGCGCCGTGCCGCGCCCAATCTCCAGCGCGCGCCGGGTAATGTCGCGCGCGTGGCTCATTCGCTTCCGATCGATCACGCCGACCACGACGTCGATGGTGTGCTCTTTGAAACGCTCGAGTTTGCGAAAGTTTCGGACCGGTACAAGCTGACCGTCGACATAGATCGCGTCGAATCCCTGGCGTTCCGCCCAGTGCGCCACGTCCGTATGAAAACCTTTGCGCGCTTTCACCAGCGGCGCGAGCACCTTTAGCGGCCCACGCTTCCCGACGGCTTCGATCTGTCTTACGATCGCGGCGACGCTCTGTTTTGCCACCGGCAGATCGCAATCAGGACAAAATTGCGTGCCGGTTTTCGCGAACAGCAGCCGGAGAAAATGATAAACTTCGGTCACCGTCGCGACCGTTGATTTGCCTCCACCGCGCGTGACGCGTTGCTCGATTGCTACGCTCGGCGGCAATCCGCTGACCAGATCGACATCCGGTTTCTCGAGTTGCTCGACAAATTGTCGCGCATACGGCGACATGCTGTCGAGAAAACGGCGCTGCCCTTCGGCGAACAAGATGTCGAACGCGAGAGTCGATTTGCCCGAGCCGCTCAAGCCAGTGATCACCACCAGCTGCTCGCGCGGGATTTTGACGTCGATATTCTTAAGGTTGTGCTCCCGCGCGCCGTGGACTTGGATCGCGCCGTTGCGCTTACTCACGCGAAATCGTGGAGCGGTTTCTGCAGCTCGCGCCAACTCAACGCTGTCATCCTGAGCGTAAGCGAAGGATCTCTCCGACTCGGGCGAGATTTTGTGAGGTCCCTCGCCGTCTTTGCGGCTCGGGATGACAGGCAGCGCTTTAAGAGTTTTTAGAAGCACGCGCCGTAGAAATTTTCCAGTGTGCGAAGGCTCAACGCGCGCGACTTGTTCGGGAGTTCCCACGGCCACGACTTCGCCGCCTGCGTCGCCAGCTTCCGGACCGAGATCGACGATCCAATCAGCGCACTTGATCACCTCTAAGTTGTGCTCGATCACCACGATCGAGTGTCCGCGATCGACCAGTCGCTGAAACAATCGCAGCAGCATCGCCACATCGTCGAAATGCAATCCGGTGGTCGGTTCATCGAAGATAAACAGATTGCCGCGGGCATTACCGTTCTTTCCGGTATCCGGTGTCCGCTCTCCGGTTTCGGCTAAATGCCTCACCAACTTCAGCCGCTGCGATTCGCCACCGGAAAGCGTGTTCAGCGGCTGACCGAGGCGCAAATAACCAAGTCCCACTTCCTCGAGCACTTTCAGCCCGGCGGAAATTTCCGCACCGCACTTGTCGCCGAGCTGCGCAAAGAACTGAATTGCTTCGCTGACTGTCAACTCGAGCACGTCATGAATTGATTTTCCATGAACCCGCACCTTCAACACGTGCGGCTGAAAGCGTTTGCCTTCGCATTCCGCGCAACGCACGAAAAGATCACTTAAGAACTGCATCTCGATTTTTTCGTAGCCCGTTCCTGAGCAACGTTCGCAACGACCGTTGCCGGAATTAAACGAGAACGCGCCCGCGGCGAGTCCCTGCGCCATCGCTTCCGGCTGCGCGGCAAACAATTCCCGAACCCGATCGAACAAGCCGAGATAAACAATCGGAGTTGAACGCGGGGTCCGCGCCAGCGGCGATTGATCGACCATCATGACGTTGCCAATCCGATCTGCGCCGATCACTGATTTGCATGTGCCCGGCTCCTGATCTGACGATTGTCCCTTCGCACGCAAGAGATTCCGGTAAAGCACCTCGTGAATGAGCGTGGATTTGCCGGAACCCGACACCCCGGTCACGCAAATGAACACGCCGAGTGGTAGATCGACGTCGATATTTTTCAGGTTGTGCTGCCGCGCGCCGACGATTTTGATCGATGATGTCGATTTACGGCGCGATTTAGGTATCACAATTGATTTGCGACCGCTGAGATAATCGCGCGTGAGTGATTGGGGAGCGCGGGCGCCCTCGCCCGCGCTCGCCAGGCGCAAACGTTCACGCGAGAGAAAATTATCGAGTGGTCCGCTCCAGACCAATTCCCCGCCATGCTCGCCGCGGCCCGGGCCGAGATCGATCAAATTGTTCGCTGCGCGGATGATTTGTTCCTCATGCTCAACCACCAGCAGCGTGTTGCCTTTGTCGCGCAAATTATGCATGACGCGCACAAGCTGGCCGACGTCGCGCGGGTGCAATCCAATGCTCGGCTCATCCATGACAAAGAGCGTGTTGACCAGCGATGCGCCAAGGCACGTCGTCAAATTCACGCGCTGGACTTCGCCGCCGCTCAACGTGCGCGTCGATCGGTCGAGCGTGAGATAGCCGACGCCCACCTCGCAGAGATAATTTAGGCGTGCGCAGATTTCGTCGCGAAGCATCTGCGCAGTCTTGTCGGTAGGTGAAATGTCGAGCGCGCGGACAAGATCTCGCGCATCGGAAATGGAAAGCGCCTGGAATTCCGGAAGCGTTAACTGTAGCGGCGCTCTGCCTGCCGCGCCGGAGCCACGCGAAGGTGGGCGAACGCCGCCTCGGCGGTCATGGACCGCCGCTGCAATTTTGTAATTCAACGCGTCTGCCTGATACCGTCCGCCCCTGCATTTGGGACACCCGATGTAAGCGCGATAGCGGCTGAGCAGGACCCGCATATGCATCTTGTAAGTTTTGCTCTCGAGCCAGCGAAAGAAGCCGCGGACGCCGTACCACCGATCGTTTTCGTAATCTTCATCAGTGTATTCGCCGTCGCGCTTCTCGCCTTCGATGACGAAAGCCTGATCGGCCTTGGGCAATTCCTCGAACGGCACATTGACGTCGATTTCCTGGCGGGCGCATGCGCGGAGCAAGTCTTTTTGTGATTCGCCGAACTCAGCGCCGCGAAAAACGCGCACCACACCTTGTTTGATACTGAGGCTTGGGTCTGGAATCGCCTTGTTTAGATCAATTGAAATCGTGCGACCGAACCCGCGGCACTCCGGACATGCGCCGAGCGGGTTATTAAAACTGAAAAGACCTGGTGTCGGCGGGCGAATGTCCACATCGCAATACGCACAGTGCCAACCCGTGGAAAACGGATGTGATCGATGATGGGTGATCCGTGAACGGTTGGACGTTGAGCGTTGGGCGTTGAGCGTTGGGCGTTTTCCGCAATCGGGATTACGTTTACTTTCGCTTTGCCGAAACGCAGCGCCGTTTCGATCGCTTCGACTAATCGCACGCGATTTTCTTCGCTGATCGCGATGCGATCCTGAATCACCTGCACGCGCGCGCCGAGCCGTTTGATTTTCGGATCGGCGTCGGTACGCACGATTTCGTCATCGAGCCAAACGCGCAGGTAGCCCTGCTGTTGAAGAAAATCGAAAAATGCCCGTGGAGCGGTCTTCGCGGGGACTGCCACCCAAAACGTGATAAGGATGTTCTTTCCTGCGCAATCGCGCAGAATCTGCTCGGCGATCGACTGTGCAGTTTCCGGTCGAATTTCGCGACCGCAATTCGGACAGAACGCGCGAGCCACGCGCGGCCAGACCAACTTCAGGTAGTCGTTTATCTCTGTCATCGTGCCCACTGTTGAGCGCGATGTTTTGACGGGGTTCGATTGCTCGATCGCAATGGCTGGCGGGATGCCACGGATGTCGTCCACGCGCGGTTTGTCCATGCGGTCGAGGAACTGCCGCATGTACGGCGAAAAGGTTTCGACGTAACGGCGCTGGCCCTCGGCGTAAATTGTCTCAAAGGCCAGACTCGACTTGCCGCTCCCGCTCGGACCGGTGACGACCGTCAGTTTCCCCAGCGGAAGATCGACGTCGATGCCCTTGAGATTATTCTGCCGCGCTCCGCGAATTTCGATGCAATCTGTGCGTGACGCTGCGGTAACGCTTTCTTTCTTCCCGATCTTCGAACCCACTGGAAATATTCGCTGCCAGTCAAGCAATTCGCAAATTTCTGCGGTACAAAACGCATGTCATCCCGAACGAAGTGAGGGACCGCGCCTACGAAGTTTGTGGCATTCTGCTTAGCGAGTGTGATCAATCACCCTGTGAGAGGTCCCTCGCTCCGCTCGGGATGACGGGACGTTTATTCCTTAAACCGGGCGGCGACTCGTTCGCGCTGCTTGAGAAGCTCGTCGGGCACGACGCCACCCAGCGAATCGAAGAATATTTTGTGCTCGGCCAGCTCCTTCGCCCATTCTTCATGATCGATTCCGAGAATTTCCGCGACGCATTTGTGGTCGATGTCGAGTTCGGCGAGATCGAGATCGTGCGGGCTCGGGAGCCAACCGATCGGCGATTTAAGCGCACCGCCAGTTCCTTCGCAGCGATCAACAATCCATTTGAGCACGCGCATGTTTTCGCCGAAACCCGGCCAGAGAAATTGGCCCTTCACCCCTTTGCGAAACCAGTTCACGTTGAAAATGAGCGGCGGACTCGAGAGGCCTTTTCCTATATCGAGCCAGTGCTGGAAATACTGGCCAATATTGTATCCGCAAAACGGCAACATCGCCATCGGATCGCGTCGCACCTTACCAACTGCGCCGGCGGCAGCGGCGGTTGTTTCTGAAGCCATGGTCGCGCCAAGATAAACACCGTGATTCCAATCGAAGGCCTGATATACGAGCGGCACCGTATCGCTGCGGCGTCCGCCAAAAATGATCGCACTGATTGGCACGCCGTCGCCTTTCTCGACGTCGGAATCCAGCTTAGGATTGTTGCGCATTGGTGTGGTGAACCGGCTATTCGGATGCGCAGCTTTTTCTTTTGATTCCGGCGTCCAATCATTACCTCGCCAATCGACCGCATGTGAGGGAGCAGGGCCGTCTTTGCCCTCCCACCAAACGTCGTCATCATCGGTAAGCGCGACGTTTGTGTAAATTGTGTCGTGCGCGATCGATTTCATCGCGTTCGGGTTTGACTTGTAGCTCGTGCCGGGCACGACGCCGAAATAGCCGTTCTCCGGATTGACCGCATACAGCCGACCGTCGCGAATTTGCATCCAGCCAATGTCGTCCCCGACGGTCGTCACTTTCCAGCCTTTGAAATGCGCGGGGGGAATTAGCATGGCAAAATTCGTTTTGCCGCAAGCGCTCGGGAATGCGGCGGCCACATAGTGTTTGCGACCTTCGGGCGATTCCACGCCCAGGATCAGCATGTGCTCGGCCATCCAACCCTGTGTGCGCGCCAAATAAGAACCGATTCGCAAGGCCAGACATTTTTTGCTCAGTAAGACGTTGCCACCGTAACCGGAGCCGACAGAAATGATCGTGTTGTCCTGCGGGAAATGACAGATGAAGCGGCGCTCAGGATTAATGTCCAGCAACGAATGCACGCCGCGGTTCCACTCCGCATTTGGATCGTTGCCGAGCCGTTTGAGCGCCATCTCGCCCATACGCGTCATGATTCGCATGTTGAGCACGACGTATTTTGAATCGGTAATCTCGAAGCCGACCTTCGTCAGTGGTGAATCCGACGGGCCCATCATGTAGGGAATCACAAACAACGTGCGCCCGCGCATCGCGCCTTTCAAAAGGCCGCGAAGTTTTGCGTACATTTCTGACGGCTCAGACCAATTGTTGGTTGGACCAGCTTCTTCCTTCGTCGGCGTGCAGACGAACGTGCATTGCTCGACTCGCGCCACGTCATTTGGGTTGGAGCGGTGCAGATACGAGCGCGGAACCTTCTGCTGGTTGAGTTTGATTAGCACATTTTGGTTGAGCGATTCAGCGATCAGGAACTCGTTTTCGCGCTCCGAGCCGTCGCACCAGAAAATGTTTTCCGGTTCGGTGAGAGCAGCAATGTCGTGCACCCAATCGAGCACGGCTTGATTGGTCGGCGTTGCATCCCCGATCCCACTCGGCGGGAATATGGCGGGCGCAGGATTTGTCATGGGACGAAGGTGTCGATTTTAACCACGAATAAACACGAATAAACACGAATCCGAAGGAAAGCTATCAAACTGGCGGTGTTTTCGCTGGTGTCAGTTCGTGTTTTAATCACTGCAGCGTCGTCGTTTCGCTTGCGCAGACGCGATGCGCGGCATTAATTGAAAACATGTTCGGGGTCACCACCTCCGATGATTATCGGCCGGTTGCGTGGATGGGTCGCTATCCCGTCGATGTGACCACGATGCTGGTGGGGGTGCATGTCGCGGCTGCAATTTTCGCGGCGATTCTCGTAGCCGTAGGAGGTGGCTCTGTATTGACCTGGCTGCAGTTCGACAGCGCTGCAATCTGGTATGGCGGCCAGATCTGGCGGCTATGCACTTATGCGTTCGTGCATGCGCCATCGGGGCTGCTGTGGTTCGCGATCGAGATGTACTTGCTCTTCGTGTTTGGGCGGGAAGTGGAACGCTTCGTTGGGCGGCGCTCGTACATTGTGTTGTATCTGATTTTGCTGATCACCCCTGCGGCGCTGCTTACAATTTGGGGCCTGTGGCAACGCTCGGTCCTCGCCGGTTCGCCAGCGTTGCACTTTGGAATCTTTGTTGCCTTCGCCACAATCTATCCGCGGGCAGAGTTATTCCTGCGGATCACGGCCAAGTGGGTCGCCGTGATTCTTGCAGCCGTTTACACCTTTCAACTGCTTGCCTACCACGCTTGGAACGATCTGGTCGTCGTCTGGACAAGCATCGGCGCGGCGTTCCTCTTCATCGAATGGAGTGGCGCGGGGCCGGAGCTTGCCTGGTGGAACGCTTTGAAAACACGCTTCGCTCCCAAGCCGAAGTATCGCGTTGTTCCGAAAGTACGACCGCCTCCTCCTACAGAGTCTGATGATGCGTATGCCTCAATCGATCCGATTCTCGATAAAATTTCCAAGTTTGGGATTGGAAGTTTGACTGCGAGCGAGCGCCGGCAACTGAATCGCGAACGCGAACGGCTGCTGAAAAAATCGGGGTAAGCAGAGATTTTTCAGCCCACGCGAATAACGCGAAAGCGAAACGCTGATGGGCCTTCCCTTCAGGTAAGCCGCGACTCGATGGTCTCGCAGAGCACGTGGAGCAGAAGCTGGTGCGCTTCCTGAATGCGGGCAGTTGAGTCACTGCGAACCAAAATATCGACGTCGGCCATGCCAATGGTTGATCCGCCGTTGCGGCCGAGGAAGGCGATCGTTTTCAGCTCGCGCGTTTTCGCCTCCTCCAGTGCGCGCTTCACATTTTTCGATTTGCCGGAAGTGGTCAGGCAGATGAGGACGTCACCCGGCTGACCCAATGCCGCGACCTGCCGGGCGAAAATTTCATCGAAACCATAATCGTTGCCCGCAGCAGTCAGCAGCCCGCCGTCGCTTGCGAGGCAAATCGCCGGATACGCGCGACGCTCCTTGGCGAAACGCACCACCAGCTCGGTAACAAAATGCGATGCGTCAGCGGCGCTGCCGCCATTTCCGCAGACGAGCAATTTATTTCCCGCCCGTAAGCATTGCTCGATCAAATCGGCGGCTTCGGCCATTCGATCTTCAAGGCTTGAAAGTGAGCCAAGTGTTTCGGTCGCGGCTGCAATGGCGTCGCGAAATTGAGGAAGGTCAGACATTGATTGCAGGCTTTATTTGGAACGGACTGCAGTTGATACAACTTTTCAGAGCTTGAAGCAAAATGAATGATGCCGGGCTTGGTAAGCATGGAGTCAAAGTGGCTGGTGGATTTTGGTCTTGTCAGACGTTTCTCAAACCGATAAAGGTGGGCCCCAACAGCGCCCCCATGTGAACAGACTCGCTCTCAGGTTCGCCATTCGTCACGCCAGAGGCTGCATCGCGTTTCCTTCCGCCGTTGGTACTCTGACTCTGCCAAATCACTCGGAAACCTTATGCTAAATACCATCGACACGGTGATCGCCTTCGCGGTGATCATGACTGTTCTCAGTCTGCTCATCACAATTGTAGTGCAGATGGTCTCCACGACGTTTTCGTTGCGAGGTAAGAATCTGGCCAATGCACTGGCGCTTACGTTTCAAACGATCGACCCCAAAATCGGCGAGTACGCGCATTCTTTGGCAGCGCAAATTTTAAGGGATCCGATTTTCAGCGATTCGCTCTGGCGAACCAAGGATCGCGTCCAGATCGTTCCCGATGCGAAGACGCAAGCACTCATTGATGCTGAGAAAAAGTTGAAGGAAGCCGAGACACAGCTCGCAGCCGATCCAACGGATACCCACAAGCAAGCAGCCGTGAAAGCGGCCCAGAGAAAAGTGAGTCTGGCGAAAGCTGGCGTCACAATTCGCAAGGTCACGCCAAACCGAATGGCCCCGTGGGGATTTTTTTCGGGGTTGAAAAATGCAACCGCTCTGGGAAGCGCAATTCGTCCAGGTGAAATCTACCGCATTCTTCATGAGTTCGCAGATCTGACTCCGACTGAAGCAGCGCTCGGCGATGTACCGCCGGAATTGATTGAAAAATCCGTAAGTCTGCTGGCTTGTCTCCAAACACGCGACCAACCCGCGCAAGAATCGGAAGATAAACTTAAGCTCATCGAACACGTAGCGGATATCTTTGGGACGGAGCAACAGAAGAAGGCGGTGCTGGATTCGTTAGCCAACTTTGGCTTAACGGTGGAACGGGCGACAACTGAAGCGTACGATCGGTTTCAGCGCTGGTTCGGCAGCGCCCAGGACCGGGCCGAGCAATGGTTCCAAACTCATGCTCGCGTGGTAACGATTGTTTGCTCGCTTTGCGCAGCGTTCGTTCTCCAGCTCGATACCGCAGACATTTATCGACAGCTCCGCGCCAGTCCCGCATTGACCCAAGGGCTACAGAAGGCCGCATCAAGCGTAATTGAAGAAGGCACCAAAATTCTCGAGCCGAACAACGCCCCCGCACACCAGGCTTATCTTCAGTGGGCAGAAAAGCATCCGGAACAGGCTTTGAGTGTTTTTCCCACGTCGCGCACGCAGGATGAGTATCGGCAAGCTTTGAACGCGCAGCTGACCGGGAACAACGTCAACGCTGAGGAAGCGAAGACGTTACTCGATGAGTACGACCTCCTTTACACCAGCGCGGCGAAAAAGTTCGAAGAGTCAAGCCGCGAACAAGCTGAACGCCTGAGAAAAACCGTAGGCGAAGCGGGCTTCGACCTTGTGCCGGTAAATTTTCTTGGCCGCTGGGATCAACCGGCAGAAAGTCAACTCCGCGGATTGCCGCGGCTCCGACGACAGATGGGCCATACGTTCAGTCACCTGCTTGGCATTCTTGCTACGGCCGGGTTACTCGCGCTCGGCGCGCCGTTTTGGTTTAATCTGCTCAAGAACCTGACGAGTTTGCGTCCCGCCTTGGCGACCCTCATCGAAAAACGGCCCACCAGCGCGCCCGCGTTGCCACAGGCTCCGGCTACTCCGCCTTCTTCGAGTTAAAGAATCGACATGCGATTCTATGATGCATCAAGAAAGAGACTCTGGTGCGCGATAGAGGGTTCGAACCTCTGACCCCTACCGTGTCAAGGTAGTGCTCTACCACTGAGCTAACCGCGCATGGATCGGACGTGATAAGTGATCGGTGATCCGTGATCAGTCAAGAACGACGAGCGCCGACACAGATCACATACACCCGCCTACTTCACCACTGGACAACTTGGAAGCGCCAGACGACTATTCGTTCCCCGTGAGCGCACTTTTTTTCAAGCGATTTCTAAAGCGACCATTCCAGGTCGCCTCTATCATTCCCAGCTCAAAGGCGCTGGTGGAACGCGTTGCCAGCAAAATGGATTTTAGCCAGCCGCGTGTGATCGCCGAGTATGGTCCCGGCGAGGGAGTGCACTCACGCGAGATTGCGCGCCGAATGAGTGCGGATTCGCACTTGCTCCTGTTCGAGCTCGACGCGGCGTTCTCGCGCGCTCTTGAACGGCAATTCGCCGGCGATCCACGTGTGCACGTGATCCATGGTGATGCAGCTTCTTTGCCGTACGAGCTCAAACGCCGCGGCATCGCTTGCTGCGACTATATCCTTTCCGGCATTCCGTTCAGCATTCTCAAGATCGACAAGAAACGCGCGCTACTGCGAAAAACGCACGATGCGCTGGCGCCGGGCGGCAGTTTTATCATTTATCAGGTAACAAACGAATTGAAGCAGCACGCCACGTTTTTCGAGCACGCGGAATCGGAATATTTCCTGCAAAATATCCCGCCAATGTTCATCACTGTTTTTCATAAAACGCCCTCGCCGCATAGTCGCGAACGACGCACCACGCAGTCCAAAAGGTTTTCCAGGCTGGCTGGCGTTGGCGCGGATCGTTCCGCATGACCGAGAAGCCGACGCGGACAGAAAAAGATTCGATGGGCGAGATGACGCTTCCCGCGGACGCGCTTCATGGCGCGTCCACTCACCGCGCGGTGCTGAATTTTCCTGTGAGCGGCTATCGATTTTCGCGGCCATTCATTCGTGCGTTGGGTCTGATCAAATGGGCGGCCGCGCAGTCCAATCAGGATCTCGGTTTGCTGGATACCGAGCGCGCAGGGTTGATCGCGCAGGCAGCCGAAGAAGTCGCGGAGGGAAAACTCGACGAGCATTTTCCGCTCGACATTTTTCAGACCGGCTCCGGCACGAGCACGAACACCAACGCGAACGAAGTAATCGCAAACCGGTCCGCGCAGCTTGCGGGCCAACCGATCGGGTCGCGCGATCCAGTTCATCCGAACGATCACGTTAACATGGGGCAATCCAGCAATGACGTGATTCCGTCGGCGATCCACATCAGCGCCGCCGAAGAATTGAAGAATTGTCTGATCCCGGCGCTTGAAAAATTACAGGGCGCGCTCGAAGCGAAGGCGAAGGAATTCTGGCACATCATCAAAATCGGACGAACGCATTTGATGGACGCAACGCCGATCCGTCTCGGCCAGCAATTTTCCGGCTACGCACAGCAAGTTGCTTACGCGAAGGAGCGCGCGCAGAAATCGATTGAAGTTTTACGCGAGCTTCCGCTTGGTGGCACGGCGGTCGGTACGGGTCTGAATCGCCATATCGATCTTCCGAAGAAAATGCTGCGACATCTTGAGCAGCGCACCGGCATCGCGTTTTACGAGGCAAAAAATCATTTCGAAGCGCAGGGCGGCAAGGACGCAGTTGTCGAAGCCAGCGGCCATTTAAAGACGATCGCGGTGAGTCTGTTTAAGATCGCCAACGACATCCGCTGGCTTGGGAGCGGGCCGCGCTGCGGCATCGGCGAAATCCAGCTCCCCGCGACGCAACCTGGAAGCTCGATCATGCCGGGAAAAGTGAACCCGGTGATGTGCGAATCGCTGATGATGGTGTGCGCGCAGGTGATCGGTAACGACACAACCATCACCTGGGCAGGCGCGAACGGGAACTTCGAGCTCAACGTGATGATGCCAGTGATGGCGCATGATCTTCTCGAATCGATCCGGCTGCTGGCGAACGTCGTCGATGTTTTCTGCGACAAATGCGTGCGCGGTATCACGGCGAACGAAGAGCGCTGCCGCGAGTTGGTAGAGCTTTCCATGGCAATGGTGACCAGTCTCGCGCCGAAGATCGGTTATGATCGCGCCGCGGAGATTGCAAAAGAGAGCGCGAAGACCGGACGCACAGTGCGCGAAATTGCGCGGGAGAAAAAAGTTTTGCCCGAAAAAGAACTCGAGCGCGCGCTGGACCCGATCAAAATGACCGAGCCAGGCGGGAAAGAATAGCAGAAGCCGCTTTCTTTCGACGCAAAGACGATGGTTGCGAAACTCGAAGGGCCGCAGTTTTCTGGTGGAGCGAACATCGCAATCAAATGTCCCAGCCACACATATGAACAGACGGTCGCCTTTTATCGCGACACTCTGGGGTTGCCTTTGATCGAGGAAGAAAAGGACGGCTGCATTTTTCAGTTCGGCCCGAATCGGCTTTGGATCGATAGCGTTCCCAACCTGAGTCACCCGGACATCTGGTTGGAACTGGAGACGAATGATACCGAAGCAGCCGCGTCATTTCTGAAAGTGCACGGCGTAACGAGGCGTGATGAGGTCGAACAACTGCGCGAAGACTTCAACGGCTTCTTCATCTCCGCGCCCAGCGGCACGATCCATCTCGTGATCGGTCCTGAAGAAACGTGACGAAAATCGGAATGAGAATCTTAGCTCGAACCGCCGCGCCATCGGCCCACCCATGTGCTCCACCCGTAAAACCCCAGCGGCTCCAATGCGCCCGCGGCGACCAACGCGTCCACGTCAGCGCGGCTCGGTGCGCTCTTTACGTTTGAATCGGCTCCGGCGTAATCGTCGATGACCATCCAGCATCCGTCGGCCAATTTATTGCGGTAACACTCGATGTCGCGCCGTTTACCGGCGTCGGCGTCGAGAATCAGTACGCCAATTTCATTCGAGCCGAGCGCTTGATGGACTGCGGCGATCGTTTCCGGATCGAACGAACGGCCTTTGATCAGACTAACCATTTCGGACACGCGTTGCCGGGCGAGATTGCGTTCCAAGTCACGCAAGATATTGCGCGTGCCGAGCCGTTTGTGTTGCACCCCGCCGCCGGGTTCGATTGCGATCAGTTTTTTTTGCTGGCCCGAATCGCGCACGCCGAATGCGGCGGCAATGGTCGCGCCCCCAACGAACGCGCCGATCTCAAGAATTGCTCCGGAACAAATTTTCGAAAAATGATAGATCAAAATCAGCACGTCCAGATGCAGCATGGAATATTTGTTGCGAATCTTGAGGAGCACCGAATGAATTGGCTCCTGTCGGTATTGCATCAGCGCCTGCATCAAATTGAGGCAATCGTTGTAGCTGCGCGCCTGCGTGTCACGCCGCAGCGCTGTTTCTGCGGAGACCGGACGGCCCGCAGGGCCGTGGCTACAGAGCTTCCCACAATGTAATCCGACTACAATGAGGTCCCGCTTCACGCCGTCGAGTTGCGCGACTCCGGGAAAAAATCCCCAGCGCTCGAAGCCGAGGCGACCGAACAATTTCAAACTCGGCTCGTTATGTCCGAAGATCAGCCCCACCAGGGCTGTTATTTCCAGCGAGGGCGCGCGGGCGATGGCTTCTTCCAACAATCGTTGTCCGACGCCGTGCCGCCGGAAGTTTTCATGAACATAAACGCTAATCTCTGCTGTGCCGCGATACGCACAGCGTGGCAGGAATTTTTTGAAATCGAGCCAGCCAATTACACGGCCGTCCGATTCCGCGACCCAGAATGGATATTCATCCGGTGAATGATCGCGGAACCATGGCAAACGCGCTTCGACGGTGGTCGGCTCAAGCTCAGCTGTCACCATGCGGGTCGGCACAGTAGCGTTGTAAATTTCGATGATTGCCGGCAGATCGGCCTCAACAGCATCCCGGATGATCCAATTCACGGCTTCCGTTTCTTCGTCGGGCTTCGCTTAACGGCGGGCGAACTCGTCGGCGTGTGCGTCAGATTCGTCTGCGCGGTCGCAACTGGGCTGACAATGGGGAACGCGAACGCAGGCGATACCGAAGCAGATGGAGTCGCCGATGCCGTTGACGAGGGAGACGGGGTCGCGCTCGGAGACGACGAAGGGCTCGGCGTCGGACTGGGAGTGGGCGAAGACGGAATGATATTTTCCCAGTGATGCAGCGGCACGCTTGCGCCGCCGATCTCTTTGACCAGCGTTTCGCAACGGGCCTGAATTTTTTCAAAATCCGGTGGGCCAAATGGCTTGTCAGCCGTTTCAGGGAAAATGATGTAGGTCACCTTGAGATCGCTCACAGGCCGATTGTAGGGCGTCGAAAGCGTGTTGATCTGTTTTGCGATGCGGAGCGACGCCTCTCCGACTTTATCGTTCGGCCCGACGTCGCCGACCATGGCCGGATAAATCGAATCCCCGAAAACGACAAGCGCATAGTCGCCAGGCTTAACGGGGTCGTGAACGTGCGTAAATGCTCCCGGCACCACGATAAAAGGATCGGTCGCGCCGATGAGGAAGCTGTATTTTTCCAATGTGCTGACTTCAGCGCGCAATTGCGCGATCACATTGCGCAGGTCGCGCTTGCGTGCCGGAGTGGTCGTTGCGAGCGCATACTCATCTTCGGCGCGTTTCAATGCCTGTTCGGTCGCGGCGAGATACGGGTTGGGCGCGGACGTTTTCTTTGCCCAGCGATAACTGGTGGACGGCTTGAAATTAGCCGGCGCGCCAGTACCAACCGGCATCCGATCTCCATCGGAGCCATCAGCATCCACGTCCATGTCCGCTTGGAGCAGGAGCGCTTTTCGATGAGTTTGAGGATGCTGAATTTGGAGAACAGTTTGGCAATCGAAAAAGTTATGCCGCGACAGAAGCAGATCGAGGCGAGCCAGGTTTTCGCGCAGCATCCTGACTTTTGCGTCGTAAAGCTGAGCGTAGAGCGGCGAAATCGGATCGGCCGATAACATCGACGCCAAACCGGGCAACAGCATCGGCAGTTGCGGACTGACTTTCGCCAGCTCCTCGATCGTCTTGTTCGGTAAAGGCACGCGCGCCTGTAGCCTCAGATCGAGCACGTAACTGTCCGGCTGCGTGCGTTCCGTGGCGGCATCGACGCCTGGGATCGTCTCGACCGTGGAGTGGAGCGTGATCCCGTTGAACAGTTTGCCAGTGTCCAATTTTCCAGTGATCACCGGCGGCCGGGTTGGCGTCGGTTCCGGTGTTGGCGTGGCAGGTAACTCAGTGGGCGCGACGCGTTGCAGCCGCTCGAGTGAGATCCAGCGGTAAACAATCGCAGCGAAAAGCGCGGCGAATAAGACAAGCACAAGCCGTCGCCACGTCCGAAGGCGAATTCTTCCCACGCGATTACTTCTTTACCCAGGCGACGATGACCACAATGACCCCAATTGCGCTCAGGACCGACATTATTCCAGCAGGCATGACTCTTCCGGTCTGCAAAAGTTTGGGAATGAACTGCGCAGCGAGCAAAAGCGACACAATAAGCGCAGTCGCCAAGCCAACCATGCGGTGTTCGGGCAATACAAGCGCAGCCACGAGCAATAGCACACCTGTGATTGAGCCGGCGATGATCGACGCCACACTGCCTGCCTTTACGTAACCGACGATGCCGCCCAGGATCGTCAAAACGCCGAAAACAATAAAATAGATTTTTGCTGCTTCCATACACTCGCGAATACTTTCGGAGTTGATTGCGGCTGCCGCCATCCGTAAGCCAACTGCACGCCTGTGTCCAGTCGTGCTGTAGCCAAGCGCCTGTGGGTGCGTCAAGCCACGTGTGGCGGTGACCCGAACGGCTCGCAGCGCCGTTACTACAACGCGCCTACAACGCGCGCACGCCGGCGTCGTTATAAAATTCGATCTGCCGTCCTCCGAGACGACGTATTACGCGCCAGCCGTGACTCTTTGCAAACTCGCTCACCTCCGCTTCGGACATCTCGCGCAGAATTCGCAACTCCGCAGGCTGCGTGACAACGTACTCAGAGCCGCTTGACAGCGCTTTCGCGATTTTCACGCCCACTGCGGGAAGTTCTTCGTGCATAGTGTTACCGGTCTAAGGATCAATCGCGCGAACGGCGTTCCCGGAGTTTTCCTTCGCGGGCAGCGGCGGTGGACGCTTCGTTCTTCGATTTAATCTCGGCCCCGGAGTGCGATGCGCCTTGCGGCTCGGAGAAGGTCCACGTGCGCTTGGTTTTTCCATATTGATTGTTGTAGGGCGTTTGTGTCAAACGCCGTTCTATTAAACTTGGACGGTTGGCATAAACGCCGCTACAACAATCTTGCCTCACTGGCGCGGTCGCGCCGGATGGCTAAATTCTGTAAATGTTTTCGGAAACGATCGAGCTGCGCGGGCATATTATCGACTCGCTCATCTTGCCAAAGGTGCTGGATCAAATTTTGACCCACGGCGCGAACTTCAAGATTACTGAGATCGACATCGGCAAAAAGCGGGCGAACCAAAGCTTTGCGCGCATCGAGGTGTCTGCCGAAACGACCGACGCACTCGATGAACTGATTTTGCGTCTGCGGCAGCACGGAGCCGAAATACCAAAAAAGGCAGACGCCGAGCTCGCTCCAGCGCCGGCGGAGGGCGTTTTCCCGCGCGATTTCTACGTGACGACGAACCAGCAAACCTTTGTCCGGTTTGACGGCAAAGAAATCGAAGTGCGGCCTGCCATGATGGATAGCGCCATTTCAGTGGATCGAAAACGAGGCGCCGCGCGAGCCGTCAAATTCTTCGACGTCCGCAAAGGCGACGAGATCGTAGTGGGTCACCAGGGCGTGCGCGTCGTGCCGGTGCAGCGCGCGACGTCGCGCACGGATGTTTTTCAGTTCATCAACACCATCATCGATGCCGACGAACCGAAATCGGCCATTATTCGCGAGCTGGCCGGGGAATTGCAACGCGCGCGCACGGCAAACGGAAGAATCGCCGTAGTCGTAGGGCCTGCGATCGTGCGAACCGGCGCCGGTCAGCATCTGGTACGCCTCATCGAAGCGCGATATGTCGATTGCCTTTTTGCCGGAAATTCATTCGCCGCTTACGACTTGGAACGCGCATTGTTCGGTACCTCTTTGGGAGTAAGCCCCGATCTGGCCTTCGCGCGCGGAGGGCGCGAGAACCTTGTCCGCGCCGTGAATTCAATTCGTGAAGCGGGGGGAATCGCTGCGGCTGTTCAAAAAAAGATC
>Ga0193733_1000300_pt1 | contig 17332 bp, 17 predicted proteins | sample U1s2metaG_FD_145076 | JGI IMG/M metagenome (GOLD analysis project Ga0193733, IMG submission 145076) | Soil microbial communities from a riparian zone of the East river system, Colorado, United States - U1s2 | ecosystem: Environmental > Terrestrial > Soil > Riparian zone | place: USA: East River...
CTGAGCTGTCAGGCAATCTCTTTGTCCTTATTGATCCTGGGCAAAATTCGGGTAGCAAAGTGGCGAGATGATCGTAGAGCGCCACGGGTTTGCGAGCGATAACGTCGCACCGATTTGCCCGGAGGCTTGGGCCGCATTGCAGGAAGCAAATGAGAATTACGCGCCATCATATGGCGAGGACAATTGGACCGCGCGCGTGTGCGGTCGGGTTCGTGAAATCTTCGAGACCGACTGTGATGTTTATTTTGTTTTTACCGGCACGGCGGCAAACGCACTGTCGCTCGCGCAGCTGTGCAAATCGTTCCAGAGCGTGATCTGTCACCAGCATTCTCACATGCAGACGGACGAATGCGGCGCGTGCGAATTCTTTACCGGAGGATCGAAACTGCTTTTGGTTGGCGGCGCCGATGGAAAGATCGACATCAACCAGGTGGAAACGCTGCTGGCCCGCCAGAACGACGTGCATTCGCATAAGACGGGCGCGATCAGCATTGCACAAGCGACGGAGTTCGGAACCCGTTTATACGCGCGACGAAATGGCGGCGATCGCAGACTTGGCGCGCACGCACCAACTGTTTCTCCACATGGATGGCGCGCGTTTCGCGAATGCAATCGCCTCGCTTAACTGCGCGCCCAAAGCGATCACATGGGAAGCTGGGGTTGACGTTCTGTGTTTTGGAGGAACAAAAAATGGAGCGGCTGTCGGCGAGTTACTGATTTTTTTCGATAAGAAAATCTCGCGCGAATTTGATTATCGAGCGAAACAAGCCGGGCAGCTCGGATCGAAGATGCGTTTTCTTGCCGCGCCGTGGCTAGGGCTTTTGACTGGAAATGTCTGGTTGCGGAACGCGCAGCATGCCAACCGGGCGGCAAACGTCCTTGCGAGCCGTTTGCAAAAGGAGGCAGGGATTGACAGCGTATTTCCAGTCGAGGCAAACGCAGTGTTTGTGTCGATGGACGAGCGACTCGCCCGCGGTCTCCACGCACGCGGCTGGCGTTTTTATAAATTCATCGAGCCCCACGTTTATCGTCTGATGTGTTCGTGGTCGACGACCGAGGAGGAGATCTCAAGTTTCATTGCCGACGTTCTGGCGATTAAATGATTGAACATATCGTGATCAAGGCACATCTGTTACAAACGACATGAAGACACTGGAAGGACCTTTGCTGTTTGCGGCGGTTTTGCTTGCTGGATGCGGAACTACCCGCAACGTTGCAGAGACTTCTTATCACGTGACGCGCGCCGGCGCGGTGGGCTCTTACAAGGTAGCTCGAGCTGGGCTCTTACAAGGTAGCTCGAGCTGTCGCCGTGGGTTCATATCGCGTCGCCAGCGCGCCGGTGCGCTACGCCACGGGAAGTCGTCATAACGAACCGGTAATGGTCGGAACGACAGATGCAATCCCGTCGGATGTCACTCAGCCGGGCGAGCCTGTTTCAACGCGGCAGAGCCGCCAGAACCTTCAGACGGAAAGCAATCAAAGCTCGTCCAAAACAACTCCGCGGGTGAGTCGCAGCGAAACAACTCACACAAATCCGAAATCGTCATCGTCAGCGCGAGGTGCCTCCGCCCAGGCGGAATTTCCGACGGCGAAAGCGGTACCTGAGAAGCCTGGGTACGTATTCAGCCCGTTTGATAGCAGCGGAAGATATGTCGATGTGAGCGGTTACGCGTCCGGTACCAAAGTAAAGGATCCGTGGACGGATAAAATTTTTGTCGTGCCGTAAAGCGAGCGTTTCTGCAGCCGTCGCCTTGTGGGCGACGTGGCCCACGTTTGAATAGCAACCTCAAATTCACGCTTCGCACCGCGAGCGGCTACAGACCATTGATTGCTGTAAAGTTAGGCGAGTGTTAACTAATCATATGAGACTGGCGTCGAGACTTGTGCTCTGCTTGATCGTCTGGTGGACGGTCCTCGCATTTGGACCGCATGCCCTCAGCCAGTCGTATCAAGGAAAACAACTCGTCAGGGCGGAGTTGCTGGCCGACACGAATGCGATTGTTCCAGGAAAGCCATTTACCGTCGGCTTGCTGCTGCGAATGGCTCCGGGCTGGCATACCTACTGGAAGTTTTCCGGTGACGCCGGTCTTCCCACAGAATTGAAATGGAAGCTGCCACCGGGCTGGAAAATTGGTGAGGTTCAGTGGCCGATTCCACTAAAAACAATCGATCCGGGCGACATTCAAACCTACGGATACGTAGATGAAGTCCTGCTCATGCAGGAAGTCACGCCGCCGCCGAAAATTGAGAATTCGACAATAAAACTAGTTGCCGACGCAAGTTGGCTGGTCTGCGAGAAAATCTGCATCCCTGGGAGCGCAACATTGGAATTGGAGCTGCCGGTATCGGCAAGCAGTCAGCCGGCGAACACGGAGCTTTTCCCGCGTTATCGGCGTTTGCTGCCGCAAAACTGGCCGGGACCGAATGTGGCAACTGCCGAATGGGGTCGGGTTGGGTCCGATCTTCGCTTGAAAATCACCAGCGCGACATTGGCAAATTATCCGGCGGTCGATTTCTTTCCGTTGCCGGATGAAGGCACCGTTGTTGGCCATCCAACCGTCGAATCACGGAGCAAAAATGAAATTGTTCTCCGAATTCCTATTGAGTCATCGGGCAAGAATTTGTCGTCCATGGCGGGCCTTGTTGTTTTTTTCCAGAACCCAAACGGTGAAGACCGCGCGGCGTGGCAGATTACGACTGCGTCGATTGCTTCGACGGCTCGTCCGGCGCCCGCGCGGGGCTTCCTCACTTTCCTGCTTTTCGGCTTTCTCGGCGGCATGATCTTAAACTTGATGCCGTGCGTGTTGCCGGTGATTTCGCTAAAGATTTTTGGATTCATTCAACAAGCCGGTCAAAGCCGGCAGAAAATTTTCCGGAGCGGCATTGCTTTCGCGCTTGGGATTTTTGCGTGGTTCATCGCGCTTGCGCTGCTTTTGATCGCGCTCAAAGTCGCGGGCCGCGCTCAAAGTCGCGGGCCGCGATGTCACCTGGGGCGGTTTTCAATTCACCAATCCTTACTTTGTTCTCGTGCTGAGCGTGATTGTGCTCGTCTTCGCTTTGAATCTCTTTGGTGTATTCGAAATTTCCCTGCCCCAAAGATTTTCTCGCGGTTTGCTCTCGACGAGCGAGCGCAAAGATGATCTTGGGTCCTTCTTCCAGGGCGTATTCGCAACTGTGTTGGCCACGCCGTGCACTGCGCCGTTTCTCGGCACCGCGCTCGGCTTCGCATTTTCGCAATCGGCCGCAATCATATTGGCGATATTCATTGCCATCGCAGCTGGCATGAGCGCGCCTTATCTGCTTTTAAGCGCTCAACCTGCCTGGCTGCGATTTCTGCCAAGGCCCGGCGCCTGGATGGTGCATGTGAAGCAATTCATGGGCTTCCTGCTGCTCGCGACGCTGCTCTTTCTTCTTTACGTGCTCGGCGCCCAGCGCGGTCTGGAGGGAGCGATTTGGGCAAGCTGTTTCCTGTTGATGATCAGCGTGGCCTGTTGGATGAAAGGCGCGTTCGTTTCGCCAACAGCATCAGCGACGAAACGAGGCATCGTGCTCGTGCTCATGCTCGTCATCGTGGCCGCGAGCGGCATCTATTTCATCGGAGACAAATTTCATTCCACTAACTTTGCTTCCGGCGACTCACGACTAAAAGGAGACTGGCAGGTGTTTGCACCGGATCGATTGCAAGCCGAACTGGAGCAAGGCCACACCGTTTTTGTCGATTTCACCGCCGCATGGTGCCTTACCTGCAAGTTCAACGAGGCCAGTGTGCTCGAAAGTCAGGACGTGCGAGAAGCATTTCAACGTCACGCCATCGTGAAAATGTCGATTTCACCGCCGCATGGTGCCTTACCTGCAAGTTCAACGAGGCCAGTGTGCTCGAAAGTCAGGACGTGCGAGAAGCATTTCAACGTCACGCCATCGTGAAAATGAAAGCTGATTGGACCAACGGCGACCCGGTGATTACGAAATTGTTAAAACAATTCGGTCGCCCCGGCGTTCCGCTATACGTGCTCTACCCGGGAAAAAACGAAGAGCCAATCGTCTTTCCGGAACTGCTTACCAAAAGCATGGTCCTGGAGAAACTCGAAACCGTCGGGGGCAAAGTCGCCTCACAATAAATTTTAGGGGAATGCCTCCGTTTTTGTGAGCAGCGTGATCGCGCAACTCGTCGAGTTGACGAATCGCAATTTGTCACCGGGCTTCGCAATCTGGCGGAGAAGTTGAGCGGCTAGAGAGGATGAATAACCGCGCTCGCGAAATCTTCCGCAATCCCCGGCGCGCCCGGCCCGCCTCCGCTGTGGCGAGCGGTCGCACCCTACCAACCCGGCATTTGAATTTTTGCCGGGTTTGTTACAAATGTGTTACTTGCCAGAAATTGAACCATCTCGGAAAATTTGTTTCTAACCAATCTATGAACACGAAAATATTGTTATCCGTTGTCACATCATTAATTGCTACTGCAGTGTACGCTTTCGATCCGCCTCCGGTGGGCAGCGCTGCGCCGGATTTTTCGCTCCCGGACGCGAAGGGCGGCACCCACTCGCTTTCGCAATACAAGGGCAAATATGTCGTGCTCGAATGGTTTAACCCCGAATGTCCGTTCGTGAAGAAGCATTACGGCAGCGGCAACATGCAAAAATTGCAGGATCAATACACGAGCAAGGGCGTTGTCTGGCTGACCATCGATTCCAACGCGCCCGGCACGGAAGGCAATATCACGCCGGAACAGGCGCAGAAGATCGCTGAATCTTGGAAGACGCGGCAGACGGCGTTGCTTCTCGACCCGGAAGGCAAAGCGGGGCGCGCGTACGGCGCCAAGAACACGCCCGACATGGTCATCATTAATCCGGATGGAAAAATCGCCTATGAAGGCGCAATCGACAGCAAAGCAAGTCCAAATCCAGCCGACATTCCGAGCTCGACCAATTACGTGAAGGTTGCTTTGGATGAGTCGCTGGCTGGCAAGGCGGTTACGACGCCACAGACAAAGCCATACGGTTGCTCGGTCAAATACAAATGAGGCTGTAGCGGTCGCTGTCCTCAGCGATTTTCGGAACATTCTAAAGCGGCGGTCGAATCCGACCGCCGCTTTTGTTTACGCATGACGAGGCAATGACAGCAAGCAGAAGTGTCTTGCGTGCTGTAGCGCTTCGGCGATGGCGCGGCGCATTGCACTTCACGCCGCGCGGTCTTTGGGTCTTCTTTACAAACCACATGGTCTTCGATAGGGAGCACAATCGGTTGCACCTTTGGCAGTCTCTCGCAGTTCTCAGAGACGTTCCAAACTGATGCTACACGGTTGAGTCTCGACTCGAGTAACGGCGCATTAGCAAGCGCAACAGCGGCATCGGCGTGAGTCGAGCCAGAAGCATTACAAGCTTCATTGCAAATCCAGGAATAACGATCGGGCGGTCTGCTTGCAGTGCCGCAAGCGCGTCGCGCACGACTTGTTCGACCGGAACCTGAAGAAAATCAGGGCCGGGTCCAGGTTTCACTTTACGGCCCGGACGGCTGGCGACTTGTTGAAATTCCGTTTGGACAGGGCCGGGACATAACGCGCATACGCTTACGCCTGTCCCGTGCAGTTCCGCTCGAAGGGCTTCAGAGAAACTCGTGACATAAGCCTTGGTAGCCGCATAAACGGCAGAACCAGGCATTGGAAGAAAACCAGCCGATGAACTGACGTTTAGAATACCGCCACGGTGTTTCGCGATCATTTGCGGAAGAACGCGGCGAGTGAGTGAAGCAAGCGCCACCACATTTACTAGCGTCATTTGCTCGTTGCGAATGGCATCGCTTGTTGCAAAAGGACCGCTATCCCCAAGTCCGGCATTGTTAATTAAAAGATCGACGTTGATGTTTTCGCGATCGAACCACTCCATTAGTTCCTGTAATTGCGCAGGATCAGCGAGATCAACTTGCCGAATCTGAACAGCAAGATTTGGATGCTGCTCTTGCAGCTCATCACGAAGCTCAGCCAGCCTGTCCTCACGTCGCGCAACCAAAATCATGGAGCGCGCGCGTCCGGCGAGCTGACGCGCGAACTCACGGCCTATGCCAGCGGAAGCCCCCGTGATGAGGACGTTACAACCGTCGAGTTTCACAGTGGACGGCGGAGCTCCTGCGACGCCGAGTGCGGGGTCGCCCGAGCTCGCCCCTCCAAAGATCGCAACTCGCGTTTTGTGAGTGGACGCCAATGCCCACGCGGCAAATCGGCGAGCCGAAGACTTCCGAGTCGAACACGGACAAGATGCTTAACGCGGTACCCAACAGCTTCAAACATGCGGCGAATCTGCCGATTGATTCCCTGTTGCAGCACAACGCGCAAATGCGTGGGCGAGACGGAGTGAAGTTGTGCCAATTTTGCTCGCTGGCCGTCGAGAAAAATTCCGCGGCGCAATTTCGGGGCGAGTGCTGAGTCCCAGGGCCGATCCAATGTAACTTCATATTCCTTGTCGACCTTGTAACGCGGATGTGTAAGTCGCTGCGCCAGTTCGCCATCATTTGTGAGCAGAAGCAGACCTTCAGTCTGCGCGTCCAAACGTCCGACGTTGAAGAGGCGCGCAAGTTTTTGTGGAAGTAGATCGAAGACTGTATTGCGCGCGTGCGGATCTCTTCGGGTCGAAACAAATCCGGCGGGTTTGTGCAACAAGATGGTAAGAGCGGGATCGGCACGAACGAGTTTGCCATCAGCTTTGACGTGGTCGTGCGGCGCCGGCTGTGCGCTGAAATTAGTGCAGACTTTCCCGTTGATGGTAACGCGACCCTCCGCGATCAACTCATCACAATGTCGCCGCGAACCAACGCCGGCAGCGGCGAGGAAGCGGTTGAGGCGCAAGAGAAGAAGTTACAAGGTTAAAAAGTTACATTGTTACAACGGACGACCATTCCAACTTTGTAACGCTTTTAACGGTTCACTTTCGCGCGAAGCGCTTCACACATCCGGCTTGGTTTTCGGCAGGCCGATGACTTTACTGTCTTTCTTCCATTGACCGCGCTTCTTCAGAAGCTCGACGCGCTCGAAGCGTTTCAGCACATTTCGCCTGGCGGCGATGGTACTAGTCCCCTTTAAACTGCGATGTTGCGACATGGATGTAGCTAAAAAGTTACAAGAGTTACAATAAAAATGAGCCGCCATATTAAGCCAGCACGGGAATTTTTCAAACGCTGTAGCGCGCTCAGAGTTGGTTGCCCAGCACTACGTACGTCCCCGACGTGATGACCTGGTGGTAAATGTGAAAGCGGCTGGTCAATAACTGTTTCCAATAATCCGCCCGGCCTTGTTCCACGATGAGGTAAACGGCATCAGCTCCAACCCATTTCTCCAACACCGCCTCTTCATTCACGAAAATATCTATCGAGGGCCTGCCGATCGGAGCCGCTTTCTCGCGGTTTTGATTAACAAGCAGGAACTTCCGGTTCAGATAAAAGACAAGGCTGCTGCTGTCGTCGAACGGGCCTTCAAAAATCGCATCGCCTCCAGCATCGAGGCGCGGATTTAGATACCGCGCTACATCTGCGAGTGAGAAATAAGGCGCGGTTCGCGCGACGCCTTCGATCATGCTAAGCCCACCCGGAATCATGGCTGTAGCCAACGCAACGGCAGCGAGTTTCTCGCGTCGTTTGAAGATACAATAGAGTGCCAGCAGTGAGAGAAGCACCAGAGAAAAACCCGTAGTCGCGAGCACCGGCCGAATTACAAGCCAGGCTGACATGGGCATCTCGTATAGCGCCCGCCATGCGGTCCATCGCGCGTCCATCGTCCCCCAGTTTCCGTTCAAAGCGCGCGCGGCGCCGAGCAGCAAGAACGCCGCCAGGACGCTCATCATTCCAGTGAGACCCACCGCGATTGCGCCTGCGGCGCGCAACTTCTGCGGCATCCTGTCCCATACAACCGCTGCCACGAGCGCAACCGCGCTCCACATACTCATCGAATAATAATCCTGCCGTTGACCCAGAAAAAGCAGGGGCACAAAAACAACAGCCATCCAGCAGAGCGGCAACGCCTCGGAGAAATTAATGTCGTGCAGTCGCATCACGCGACGCCATGCGAAAAGCAGGCCGGGCAGCAGTACGACGGACCAGGGAAACCACCAGGCCAAATGCATGAGCAGAAATTGGTACGCGGGCATGCCCTTGTAATCATGCGTCTCGTCGGTGAGTCCGCGCAGATGTCCCCACCATTCGAGTCCGCGCAGATGTCCCCACCATTCCGTACTTACCTGATACCGAAAATAACCCGGAAAATGTAATTCCGCCCAGATATGCCAGGGAGCAAGAATCAAGAGAAAGATTGCTACATATTCCCACCGCAAAAGCGCGCGATATCGCACTTGTGCTTCCCGATAGAAAATTGACAGCAATACAAGAATCGCCGCCGGATAAAGGACGCCGAGCAATCCTTTGGTCAAGCAGGCGAAGGCCGAGCAAATCCAAAATCCGGTGAACCAGGCATGCCGATGCCGCCGGCGCTGATAACCAGACACAGCACAGAACATCGCGCCGGCGATGAATACGCTAACCAGCGGTTCCGGCATGACGATGCGCGCGAGCAGAAATGTGCCGCAGAAGCTAAGATAAATCAGGCCGGCAATGAAGCCGCGCCAGTAATCCGTGAGCTTTTCCCCAATCAGAAAAATCAGGGCAACCGAGGCGACGACTGCAAGCGCAACCGGAAGGCGCGCAGCTGCAGCGTTTACGCCAAAGAGCCTGAAGGAAATAATAATGAGCCAGTAGAGCAGCGGCGGCTTTTGCAGGCGTGGGATGCCGTCGTTCGTTGGCAGGAGCCATTGATGGGATTCGACCATCTCTCGGGCGGCTCCCGCATATTGCCCTTCTGTCTCACTGTACAGATCGCCGCTGCCTATCGTCGCTACGTGCAACAGCGCAGCTAACGCAATTAGAATCGCGAGCAACGCGTGACGTGTGGGCGGCGGAGGCAGCGCCGGCGGCTCGAGCAGAGTTTCTTCAAGGCGTAAGCTTTGGGTGGCTGCGGTCATTCAATGCGTTCTTCGTTGGAAACAATCCTGTTTTACATTCGCCTTTGGGGATTATGCGCGGCATCGCCCGTGCGGTATTCCTGCCAGTGATCGGGCAAACGCAGCAGTTTCCCGGCTGGCATTTCGATCAGCGCGAGCATCTGACGGCATTGCGCAATCAACATGTTGTCCTTCGGTCGTGTGATCCGAAATCCGCACCAGAACCGCGCGCGTTCCACCTGATCGAGCCAACCCTCAATCATCAACCGATCTCCAAGTTTGGCCGCGCGGCGATAATCAATCTCCGTACGTACCACCACGGGATATGTTTGCTTTTCGGCCATTTCGGCCAGGCGAAGGCCGAGTTCTTCGGCCAGATGTGTGCGCGCGATCTCAATAAAACGCAGATAAGCGATGTTAGACACGACGCCTCCGCAGTCGGTGTCGAAAAACATCACTTGCACGTCTGTGCGGATTCGCGGCGGAGCCATAGTATGCTTTGAACTTATCAAATTTGACGTTTCTCGCCCAGAATCGACAGCACTGCATCAGCCACTTCCACAGACCGGACGGCCTTCATGCAGCGGAAATCGATTGGACATTCGCGGAGGAAACAGGGGCTGCATTCGACATGGTGTCGCAGGATAATGTGGCCATCTCCGAGCGGACCGGTCAGGCGCGGCTCAGTAGAGCCAAAAATAGCGACCACGGGCACGCCGAGCAAAGCAGCCAGATGCATCGTGCCGGTATCGTTGGTAAGTACTAAGCGGCATTCACGCAGTTCATCGATGAGTTGATCAAGTGTCGTGTGGCCTATCCGATTCACGCAATGGTCGCCAATCGCAGCCGCGATCTGATCTCCTATTGCCATGTCGTTCTTCGTTCCGAACAAAATCCATTGTGCCGATGATTGCGCGTTAACCTTCGCGGCGACGTCGGCAAATCGCTCCGGCAACCATCGTTTAGCCGGGCCGTACTCTGCGCCGGGACAAAGACCAAGTTTGGAGGTTTGAGGTTTGATGTTTGATGTTTGAGGAAGGGGTTGGGCGTTGGACGTTTCTGCGCCGCACTCGCGCGCGATCCGAAGAAACCGGAGCGAATGGTGTTCGGGCGGACCTGGTTTTCGCGGCTCGCGCACAGTTTGGTTCAGGAGCAATCTCCTCCAGTGTCCGCGATAACGGACCCTGTCCGCGATAACCGACCCTGCGCGGAATTCCGCTTAGCCAGGATTCAAGCGCAACGCGCAGCGAATTTGGAAAAAGAATCGCAACATCGAAATTCCGTTGTCGCTTGAGCAACGAGATAACCGGAAGAAGCGAATCATTTGGCAATGGAATAATTGTATCCACTTCAGGAACAAGCTTCCACATCGGCGCAATACTCACAGGCGCGGCGACTGTCACTCGTGCGTCGGAACGCCCATTCTTGATCGCGCGCACTGCGGGCACGCTCATCACAGCATCGCCCAACCAGTTGCTTGAACGAATGAGAATCCGAAATGACTTTAGATCGTGCGCTGAAATGCCGGGCGGCAGATAGACGCCGCGTTTGTATCGCGCGAGAAGAAAATTTGGCTCGGGCGTTTTCCACCGATTATGAACCCAAAACCAATCTTCCGGGGCGACGCGAATTTGTTTCTCGATGATCTCATTTATTCGCGAGGTGAGCTCTGCAATGGAACCGCCAGGTTGGTCAAACCGCTCGGTAAACACCATGCGCCAGCGCGCTGGACCGATTGTGTAAACCCCAGCAGCAATAATCGCCGCTCGGGTGCGCTTCGCGAGCAACGCAGGCAGAGGCGAAGTGGACGCCAGTCTTCCAAAGAACGGCGTCCACACCCCGTGGTCGCCAGCGTGTTGGTCGGACAAAACGCCCACGCCACCGCCGGAGCGCAGCAATTCGATCACCGGCTCAAATCCGGCCTGGCGATCGAACAATTCCAACCCAGTTTGGCTGCGCGTCCGACGCACATGCTCGTCAATGAAACGGTTGCCTAGCTTCTGATAAACGCTCGCATTTCGCACGAACCCGACAAACTTCGGCATCAATTGCGCGAATAACTCCCACGTTCCCAGATGACTCAAAACGAGCACGACGGGAACGCCCGCGCGAAATTCGCGGGCCATCGCCTCGATATTTTCGACCTTGACCCGGCGAAGGATTTCCTCCGGTCGCATTGCAGTGAGTTTGGCGCTGCAAAGGAAATTGGCGCCGAGCCGCTGAAAATGGTCGCGTACAAGGCAATGCAATTCGCGCGGCGATTTTTCATCGCCAAACGCAATCGCAACGTTGCGTTCTGCGAGGTGCCGATATTTCCTGGAAACGAGCCATGCGCAACAGCCAAGGAATTGCCCAACAGCAAACAGAAAGCGCAATGGCAGTGCCGCGGCAATGGCCGACCCCGCGCGAAAGAGGACGTAAACGACAAAATCGAGCATTGCGGAACCGGCAGTATCAGGGTGTGGCGCGGCAGGGTAGATTTGCCTGCGGCTTGCTTCAACCAATATAATGTCAACTGTGTCGTCAGCAGATCACTCTTCTTTTGATTCCGATTTCGCGCGCGCGATCTCGCGGAGGTTCGAGCACGGCCGATTTCTCATCGTCGGAAGCAACTCTCGGGAACTGGAGTCTCAATTCGCAGAAGCGGGCAGAGAAGCTGACGTGTGGTCTCCTGACGAGCTAGCTTCGAAGCTGACTCAGGACACAGGCAAAGCGCGCTTTCAAACCGCGGTTTGGTTTTTTCCGTCACTAGAACAGGAGGACGATACGGTGGCAGAAGCGCTCTCGGGCTGCGCAGACACAATTGTCCTGGTGCCTGGACCTGGGGCTGACCCTGCTCGGCGGCGTCCCGAACTTGTGCGACGTTTCACCGGCTTTGGGCTCGTCCCCGATTACGAATACGACCTGATGGATCTGCATCCGGGAGCCGTGTGCCTTCGGCGTCAGCGCGAAACAGCTGGCGCGCTGGTTCCCGCGATGGAGAATGCTCTTGCGAGAGTTAACAAGCAATTCAGCGCTCTACAGGCTAGGCTTCAAGTTCGCGACGCGGAATTGAAAGAAGCGCATCGCCACATCGCGGCGGTGGAGGAAAAGCTGCTCAAGATCAAAGAATACCGGGGCGAACTACGGTTGCTAAAAGAGCAGAAACAAACGTTGCGCAAATCCCCCGAGCGCCGGGTGGGTCAGGTGTTGCTGGCACCGTACCGTCTTCCGGAAAAACTGGCCAAAACAGTCTGGAGAAAGCTTCACCGGCCGAGCCAAAAGCCACAAGGCACAATTGCGGCCAGCGAATACCAAAAGTGGTTCCAGCGGCATCGCGCGACTGCGCGCGACCTGGAACAAATGGGGTATGAGGCGGCTGAATTCACCTCTCAACCTCTTGTCAGCATCCTCATGCCTGTGTTCAACACTCCGGTTCCGTGGCTCCGGGAAGCTGTGGAGTCGGTGCTCGCACAAGTGTACGAAAAGTGGGAGCTCATTTTGGTCGATGACGGCTCGAATCATGCGGATCTTCTTCAGTTTTTGGCGGGATTTTCATCCCGCGACGCACGTTTTAGATTCTGGAAGTCCGGGGTCAATGAAGGAATTTCAGCCGCATCGAACAGAGCCCTTGACCTCGCTGGCGGGGAGTGGGTCACTTTTCTCGATCACGACGATGTCCTTGAACCTGATGCGCTTTTCCAAAATGTCAGGTTGCTTCAGGAAGAGCCCGAGATCGATCTAATCTACTCGGATGAGGACAAGCTCGGTGAGCAGGGCCTCGATTCACCGCTGCTAAAACCTGACTGGTCGCCGGATTTCTTTTTATCTTCTAACTATTTGTGTCACATGATCTTTTTGCGCCGGAAGCTTGCGCGAGAGGTTGGCGGGTTCCGGCCGAGATTTGATGGTTCGCAGGATTATGATCTTCTCCTGCGGGTCATCGAACGTACGAATCGGATCGCGCATATTCCGCGCGTGTTGTATCACTGGCGGCGGAGCCAAACCTCCAGCGCGGGCAACGTTCGGCAAAAGCCCAACCAGCTGGAGGCGTCACGCGTTGCCATTGAAGAGCATATGGAGCGTTGCGGCGAGCCTGCGTATGTTGCTGTGGACTGGCGCACTCACGCATTCTGTGTCAGACGCGAGTTATTGGAAGCGAAGAGAATTTCTCTCATCATTCGGAGTTGCCACGACCCTGAGTCACTCGAGCGATGCCTCGAAAGTCTCACGAGCAAAACAAGCTACCCGAATTACGAGATCGTTATGGTCCACGGCGACGACGACGAATCTTTCAACGCAAACGCTCATATTTCGCGTTTCCCACATCGTTTGCTGCGTTTCTCAAGTGCCGCGAATGACTCCGCAGTCAAAAATTTCGCGGTAACTCAAACCGACAGCCCATGGCTTCTTTTTCTGGACGGCACCATCGAAGTGATCGAACCGGACTGGCTCACGATCATGGCTGAGCACGTCCAGCAGCCGGAAGTTGGTGCAGTGGGGCCACGATTATTGAATCCGGACGAAACCATCCAACACGCCGGGATTGTTCTTGATGTCGATGGAATTGCCCAGCCGGCTTTTCACGGTTTCCCGGCGGAACATCCGGGCGTGAACCGTCAGTTGCAGATGACCCGCAACTGTAGCGCAGTCTCCGACGCATGCATGTTAGCTCGCCGCGAAGTTTTTCAAGAGATTGGCGGCTTTGACGAAGCTTTGGCCGGCTCATTTGCGGATATCGATCTTTGTCTGAAAATGAGACGGGCGGGTTATCTGATTGTTTACACTCCGTTTGCCAAACTTTACCGGCATGAAGTTTTACGCGATCGCAAGATCGACGTGAAAGCCAACGATATCATGCGGGAGCGCTGGTCCGACGTTTTACAGCGCGATCCGTATTATAATCCAAATCTTTCTCGCAAACGGGCAGACTTCTCGTTCGGCGAATAACGGAAGTTCTTCGTGTAAATCTGCTATAGAACCCGACGCTGATTGTTGTGTGCTCGAATACGCGCGATGGTCGCTGTCAACGCAAATGAATAGATGCCTCCAATAAACGGAAGAGCGTCAACCAGGCGACGTGCCCGTTAGTGGGACTTGCACCAGCCGGACCAAAATTCCCAATTCAAACGCCATTTGAAACATCAGCCCCTCGGCGCGTTTGCGAGGTCGTTTTGGATGCTTCTTCGAAGTACGAGCGATTGACCCCAAGAATTCGCCTTTTCGGCGGATATGTTTCCACGAGCGAGCGGTATTTTTCAAGTAAATGCTCTACGAGTTCCCGATCAAAAAGATTTGTCGTATTGCTCATCGACCTTTCGTGATGGCGATAGAGACAAAGAACATTCGGCAGAAAGCTCACGCGGAGTTTTGTCTGCGCAATTCGCAGCCATAACTCGTAATCTTCCCACCCGAACCAGCCGAATTTATACAATTCGGTATCATACCCGCCGATTTCGGTGAGTTGCCCTCGATCAAACAACGCCATCGCATCAATGTAAGGATTCTCGACCAACATCTGTGGATCCCAATCAAAATAGGAAAGCAGTCCTTCCCGATTGTGGTTAGCGCCTTCAAAACGACACAGCATCGAGTAAACAGCTGCGGAATTCTCTTTAACAATCTTCGTGTACAACTGCTCGAGCGCGCGCGGAAAAACCAAGTTATCTGCGTCCAGTATAAAAGCATAAGGAGCACGCGCCAGCTGAAGACCCATGTTACGCGCATCCGCCAATCCGGTATTCAGCTGCTTGTCGACGATACGAACGGGATGACGTGAATTTCGCTGCAACCCCATCGCCTGTTCCAACGAATCGTCTGTCGAGGCGTCGTTGACGATCACGATCTCAATTCCTCCAGGAATCGCCGCAGTCTCAGAATCTTCCAGGCTTTTGAGGCACTGCTGAATGTAGGCTCTGTAATTGTAAAGAGTGACAATAACCGAAATCGCGGGTGCGTGGCCATCAAAGCGCTGAATGTAGGCTCTGTAATTGTAAAGAGTGACAATAACCGAAATCGCGGGTGCGTGGCCATCAAAGCGCGAATTGTCAACTAATTGGAAAATCGGTTCCCCGCTTCGTTGCGCTCTTTTCTGCGCGTCAAAGCGCTCGGCATAGCCGCGCCGCATATCGTAAAGGCTCGCGATCCGTAGCGCCGTATCCCTGCCATTAATCGTCGGTTTTGGAACCGCCCGGCGAAACATATTTGAAAGATCTTCGATTACGGCCGAAACGAGCATCTCGATAGGTCTTCGCGAAATGCGCTTCGTTAACGCGTCCGGGAGGGGTTCTGTTTTCAACGGCTCTTCCGGATTCGCTTCTACGTTGAAAGCCAACTGTGCCTCGCCGTTTTTCGCTCGGAAGGCATCCTCTATCTGCTGCAAGAATGCGCGGCAATTATCTTTCTGCGTAAAGCGTTCACGCACAAAATTATAAGCCTCTCCTGCGATCGTTTCGCGCTCATCGTCGTGCCTCAGATAGTATTCACAACAGGTGATTAGATTGTCTGCTTCGGCCATGACAAAATGTTTCCCTGGAACAAATGGCTCGAACCCTTCACAGGTCTCCGTAATCAAGCAGCAACCATTCGCCAGCCCGATCAGCGCTCGGTGCCATTCGAAATAGCGCAGGTCTGAGTAATGAACATTCAACAAGATCTTTGTTCGCTGCAGTAGCGCGTTGCGTTTTGCCACCGGTAAATAACTTCGGGTCTCTTCCGTTTTAGCGAATCCGATCGGAACCAATCTAAGGTGACAGTTACGTGCTGCGAAGAAATCGGCGTTGGCAGCGATGAACTCCTCACGCCGGTCAGTCATCGCAGCCAGAAGGCAAATATCGATGTCTCTCGCGGAGTTTGCTGACGCGTCCCTTTGTTCAAGCAATGGGTGATAACCGAGCGCCAGGTGAAAACAACGCAGTCCGCGGGCGCGGTATGCGGCCACGCCCGACAAATGAATGTCGAGCATGGCTCGTGCGTGCGGTGCCGCGACAAGATTACCGTCAAACCACTCGCTATCGGGTTGTTCGGTACTGAGCAAAAAAAGATGATTTGTGAGGCGCTGAATCTTCTCCCAAGGGAGCTTATAACGTAGGAACAAATTAAAGAACTCATGAGGTGTAACCACGATTTGGATTTTGCCTTCCTCGGTTCTTTCAGCAGGAATTCGATCCACAAAAAGTTGCGCTTCACAACCCGCAGCGCGGAAGCCGGCGCAAAGTAATTCGGCGATTTCGCGAATAAAAAGATTCGATTTCGAAGTAACGAACAGATGTACTGTTTTAATTTCCCGCTGTGCCGAACCAGGGTCCCCCGTGAACGGTTGGAGCCCAGTGCGATGGACACTGCTCTCGCTCTGCGGCACCGAATGCGACATGACCGAGCTCGCAATGTTTCGTCTGTTTCTGAGAAAGAATTGGGTGAGATAGGTAACAAAAAAGTGCTCGACGCGCGGCAGACCTATCCACCCAATAAAAGTAAGAGGAAAGGCCCAGACATCCGTGACAAAAATTGTTCGCCAGATTCTTTCATGATCCTGGACCTGGATTGTAATTTTACTTCGGCCGGCAGGTGGTTCGAGCGCCAGAAGAAATCCGCTTTGTCCTGCGTCGGGCAAATCGGGGTAAGCGGCGGCGATTAGCGGTCGTGATCTTTTGCGACGTGCCCGAAAAATAGATCGCGGTCGCAGAATGCTGCGAACAATTCCACGAATTCCATGAATAGGTAGACCTCGGCGATGCAAGAGCCAGCCCGTGATTTCGATTTGCTTGGTGAAAGTAACTCGCTCTGGCAGGGCGTCGAAATGAAACGCATAATCTGCGACTACCATTTTCTCCACGATTGACTTCGTTTTTTTGCTCGTCACGAGGTCGCAGAGCAGCCGCAGATAAATAGCGTCGGCCACGCCGGTATAAAATTTCGCCTTGAAACCAGGGAGACTTGGAAAGACGGAAGTTTATCGAACATCAGGGGAGCGTCGGATTGGAGCTGGATTCATGCAACCATTGTTTGATCCATTAAATAGAGGACTAAACAAGCCTGCATGTCTAACGATTCGTGAAAATCCTTCTTAAGCATGGGCTGTCATTTGAAAATCAATTCAGCTGACGTTCGCCACAGGATTCTTGCTCATGATGCGTGTGGTCGCCTCAATCCTGATGAACGGCATTGCTCTGCTGCATTATCTGACGAAACTACACGGGGGCTCGAGCTACTCAGTTATGAGCCCGAACCATGGAAGGTTGCGAGCGCGGAAAATAAAGCTCGATAACTTTCGCGGACCATGTAAAAACCTCCTCGATTACGCGCCCTCAAAACAATGAGAACATCTATTAAAAAGCAATTTCCTATCAGAAATAATCTCAGATTCGGCGGATGCA
>Ga0193733_1000301_pt1 | contig 17323 bp, 11 predicted proteins | sample U1s2metaG_FD_145076 | JGI IMG/M metagenome (GOLD analysis project Ga0193733, IMG submission 145076) | Soil microbial communities from a riparian zone of the East river system, Colorado, United States - U1s2 | ecosystem: Environmental > Terrestrial > Soil > Riparian zone | place: USA: East River...
GTAGCCGCACACCAGCGCGACCTTGCCCGCGATCATTACGTCGGTGGCGCGCTTGATGCCGTCCACCAGCGACTCGCGGCAGCCGTAGAGATTGTCGAACTTGCTCTTCGTGACCGAATCATTGACGTTGATCGCCGGGAAGGCGAGCCTGCCCTCCTTGTGCATCTGGTACAGCCTGTGCACGCCGGTGGTGGTCTCCTCGGTGACGCCCTTGATTTGCGCGAGGCGGGCCGAATACCACTTCGGGTCGCGGGCGAGCCTGGCCTTGATCGCGGCGAACAGGAATTTCTCCTCCTCGCTGCCGGGCTTGGCGATGAGGGAGGCATCCTTCTCGGCGCGCGCGCCCAGGTGCAGCAGCAGCGTCGCGTCGCCGCCGTCGTCCAGGATCATGTTGGAGTAGGCGTTGTCGGGCCATTCGAAGGTGCGGTGGGTGTAGTTCCAGTATTCCTCCAGCGACTCGCCCTTGTAGGCGAACACCGGAGTGCCTTTGACGGCGATCGCCGCGGCGGCATGGTCCTGGGTGGAGAAGATATTGCACGAGGCCCAGCGCACCTGCGCACCCAGCGCCTGCAGCGTCTCGATCAACACTGCGGTCTGGATGGTCATGTGCAGCGAGCCCGAGATGCGCGCCCCGCGCAGCGGCTGGGTCGCGGCGAATTCTTCGCGGATCGCCATCAGGCCCGGCATCTCGGTCTCGGCGATGGCGATTTCCTTGCGGCCCCAGTCGGCGAGCGAGAGGTCGGCTACGTGAAAGTCCTGCTTGGATTTGAGTACGGCGCTCATCTCGCGCCCTCCTTGGTTCAAAGAGTTTGCGAGCGCCGTTGCAATGAACCCCCGAGCCTGGCGAACCTGGCGGTCCGTTGCAACGCTCCTCGGGGAGGGGGAATTATAGCGTAGCGCGGGTAGGTTGAGGCTCAGGCCATCGCAGGCTGCTTGATCCCTGAATCGGCCGCGAGCGCGCGTGCTTTGTCGGCGGCTTCCCAGGTGAACTCGGGCTCGTCGCGGCCGAAGTGCCCGTAAGCGGCGGTCTTCTCGTAGATCGGACGGAGCAGGTCGAGCATCTGGATGATGCCCTTCGGGCGCAGGTCGAAGTGTCTCTGCACCAGCTCCGAGAGTTTCTCGTCCGAGAGCTTGCCGGTGCCGTGCGTGGTGACCATCACGCTGGTGGGCCGCGCGACGCCGATGGCGTAGGAGACCTGCACCAGGCATTTCGTCGCCAGCCCGGCGGCGACGATGTTCTTGGCGACGTAGCGCGCGGCGTACGCCGCCGAGCGGTCTACCTTGGACGGGTCCTTGCCGGAGAATGCGCCCCCGCCGTGCGGGGCCGAACCGCCGTAGGTGTCCACGATGATCTTGCGGCCGGTGAGCCCGCAGTCGCCCTTGGGGCCGCCGATCTCGAAGCTGCCGGTCGGGTTGACGAGGTACTTGATTTGGCCCTTGATGAGGTTTTTCGGCAGCACCGGCTTGATGATTTGTTCGATCACCGCTTCCTCTATCTGCTTGTGTGTGAGGCCCGGTTGATGCTGGGTGGATAGCACCACCGTCTCGATAGAATCGGGCTTGCTGTCCACATACCTGATGGTGACCTGGGACTTGGCGTCCGGCCGCAGCCACGGCAGCCTCCCGTCGCGGCGCAGTTCCGACTGGCGCTCGACCAAGCGATGGGCGAGATAAATCGGGAGCGGCATGAGCTGCGGCGTCTCGTCGCATGCATAGCCGAACATCAGGCCCTGGTCGCCCGCGCCTTGGTCGAGGTCGAGACCCTTGCCCTCGTCCACGCCCTGCGCAATATCCTTGGACTGTTCGCCGTAGGCCACGATCACGGTGCAGGTGTGGGTATCGAAGCCGATGGTCGGATCGTTGTAGCCGATGCGCTTGACGGTTTTGCGCACCACTTCGGAGAAATTGACCCGCGCGCCGGTGGTGATTTCGCCGGCGAGCACCACCATATTGTCCTTGACCAGGGTCTCGGCGGCGACTCGGGAGGTTTTGTCCTGCGCTAGAATGGCGTCGAGAACGGCATCTGAAATCTGGTCGGCGACTTTGTCTGGATGTCCTTCTGACACCGATTCGGACGTGAATAGATAGCTGCTCATGCTGGCGGTTTTCCCCGCAAAAAAGGTTTGCCAGTCTAGCACAGCGATTTCGCCCACCCAACCCACACCATCCCACTTTCGGCCCATGCAATTCCTGCTGCGGTTGGCGGCGCGTCTCCCCCTGCCGCTGCTACATGCTCTGGGCGCGGTACTGGGCTGGACTGTCTATCTCTGCTCACCGCGTTACCGGGGGGACTTCAAGCGCAACCTCGCCGCCGCGGGGCTGAGCGATTTTCGGCTGCGTCGTGCCGCCATCGCGGAGGCGGGTAAGAGCGTGACGGAAGTGCCGGCGGTCTGGCTGCGGCCGCTCGGACGGGTGGTCGGTCTAGTGGTCGAGGTGAATGGATGGGAGCACGTGGACGACGGGGCGAAGCGCGGAAAGGGCGTCATCGTAGTGACGCCTCACATCGGCTGCTGGGAAATGGTCGGACAATACGTCGCAAGCCGCATGCCGATCACGGTGATGTACCGGACCCCCAAAATTCGGGCCCTCGAGCCGCTCATGCGGATCGGCCGCAGCCGCGGCGCGGCGATGAAAAGCGTTCCCGCCGATCTGCGGGGCGTGCGCTCGATGTTGAAGGCGCTCAAACGCGGAGAGGCGATCGGCCTGCTGCCCGATCAGGTGCCCGGTATCGGTGAAGGCGAATGGGTCGAGTTCTTCGGCAGGCTCGCCTACACCATGACGCTCGTCGGCCGGATCTCCGAGCAGACCGGGGCTCCGGTGCTGCTTTGCTGCGCCGAGCGTCTGCCCGGGGGGCGCGGCTATCGCTTCATTGCGGAACCGATGCTCGCGCCGCGGCCGCCCGAGTCGCCGGTGCGGGCTCTCAACCGCTCTCTGGAGCGGCTGATTCGCCGTAACCCCGGGCAGTACCTGTGGGGCTATAACCGCTACAAAGTGCCCGCGGGGGTGCTTCCGCCGGGTGGCCGGTAAAAGGGAAGCCCGCCTTGCTGACCCGAATTGCCGTTGCCGTCGTTTGGATACTGCACTTCCTGCCGCTTGCCCTGCTCGCTCCGATCGGCTCCGCTCTGGGTTCGCTGCTATACATCCTTGGACGCGAACGGCGCAACGTCTGTCTAATCAATCTTTCGCGCTGCTTCCCGGAGATGACAGAAAAGGAGCGTCTCGACCTTGCCAAAGCGCACTTCCGCGCCTTCGGCCGGAGCGTCCTCGAACGCTCGATTCTGTGGTGGGGACGGCGCGAACGCGTGATGCGGCTCGTGAAAATTGTGGGACTCGAGCGGATCCGCGCGCTCAAGGGACAGCCGCTCATCCTGCTCGCGCCGCACTTCGTCGGGCTGGACGCGGGCTGCACCCGCCTGACCTGCGAAATCGACATGGCGGGGATCTACGCGAGACAGAAGGACCCTTTCTTCGACGCGTTGCTCCTTTCCGGGCGAACGCGCTTCGGGCGCCAGCGCGCGATTTCCCGCCAGGAAGGCGTGCGCCCGGCGCTCGCCGCGCTGAAAGAGGGGATTCCGTTTTACTATCTGCCCGATCAGGACTACGGGCCTCGCGACGCGATTTTCGTGCCTTTCTTCGCCGCCTCGGCCGCGACCATCACCGGACTCTCGCGCATGACCCGGCTCACCGGCGCCCGCGTGCTGCCCTGTGTGACGCGCGCGCTGCCGGGCGGCGCCGGATACGAACTGCGGTGCTATCCGGTCTGGGAGGATTTTCCGGGCGATGACGATGCTGCGGACGCGCGTCGCATGAACGCGTTCATCGAGGAGCGCGTGCGCGAAATGCCAGAGCAATATTTCTGGACGCACAAGCGTTTCAAGACCCGGCCACCGGGTGAGGCCAAATGGTACTAGTCGTTCGCGATTTCTCAGCAAATGCAAGGAAGTCCAATGTGGGTAGGGACGGGTGATCGGGCCCGTAAAAATTGCCACCTGGTTGCTCGCGGACGTCATGCGGTTCGCCGTTCTGCTGTTAATATTTGCAGGGTAGCCAGTCGGAACGGGACTGGGCTCATTCAGATCAGCGGAGATGGTACTCATGGTGGGCCGGTCGAAATCGGTCAACGGCCAGATGGCGACAGGCGCAGCCTGGACGGTGCTATTCATGCTCATCGACCGGTGTATGGGGCTCATCAGCACGGTCATTCTTGCGCGCCTCCTCGTGCCCGAAGATTTCGGTCTGATCGCGCTTGCGACGTCCGTAATCGCAATACTGGAACTGCTCGGTGCCTTCGGCCTCGACACGGCTCTCATCCAGCAGCCGGACACCGGCCGCCAGCAGTTCGATACGGTGTGGACTTTCAACGTCCTGTTTGGCCTTGGGATGGGACTTGTGGTCGCCTGCCTCGCTGCGCCGGCTGCCGGGTTCTATGGCGATCCCCAGCTCGTGTCAGTCATGGTCGTGCTGGGGTTCGGGCGCGCGATCCAGGGCTTCGAGAACGTCGGTGTCATCGCGTTTCGCAAGGAGATGGCGTTCGACAAGGAATTCAAGTATCTCCTCACGAAAAGATTCGCAACAACCGTGCTGGTCACGATTCCGCTCGCGTTCGCCCTGCGAAGCTATTGGGCACTGCTCGCGGGAACTCTGGCCGGGACCTGCATTGGCGTGGCGCTCAGCTACACGCTCCACCCGTTTCGTCCGCGGCCTTCCCTGGCGGCGCTCGGTCAGCTGATGACTTTCTCCAGATGGCTGTTCGTCACGAGGCTGGTCGAGTTTTTCTATTCGCGGATGGCGGACCTCATTGTGGGTCGATGGGCCGGCACGGCCGCGCTCGGATCGTTCACGATCGCGCGTGAAGTCGCAAGGATCCCGACCCGCGAGCTGGCGGCATCGGTGCACCGGGCAGTATTTCCTGGCTACGTCAAGCTCGTTGATGATCGAGCACTACTGCGGCGGCAATACCTGAAAGTCACTTCGATCCTGCTCCTCCTCATATTGCCCGCTGGAATTGGTTTGAGCCTGCTCGCCGAGCCGATCGTCCTGATCCTCCTTGGCGCCAAGTGGAAGGAGACCGTGCCCCTGATCCAGATATTGTCGATTAACGGCATACTAGCGGTGCTGCTAAGCACGGTGCACTATGTGAATCTTGCGGTCGGCATGTCGCGCGCGACGAGTCTGGTGCTCGCCGCCCATCCATGCATTTCGGTCCCGCTGATGCTCTGGTGGGTGCCTTCTTACGGCGCCCAAGGTGCGGTCGCAGCGATGCTTACAGCGTCAGTCGTCACGGCGCCACTAAACTTTCAGCTGCTTGGCAGAGCGATCGAGTTCGGGCGCCGCGACCTGCTCGATATCCTCTGGCGGCCTTGCGCGGGTTCGCTCGCGATGATCGGTGCCGTTCTCGCCATCAAAACCTATTGCGCGGCGCTGACGTCGAGCCTGTCCGGTCAGATCGCTTACGTGGTGCTCGTCTCCGCCGGCGGGGCGCTCGTGTACGCCACGACCATCCTCTTGCTTTGGTGGCGGTGGCGAGGTGATCCTGACAGCGCAGAAGCCTGGCTACTCGAACGTGCCGCAAAGCTGGCAGGCGTCGCCCGCAAGCGCAGTGGCACTCGCTTTCGCTAGAACCGCGATCGCCCACCGTTCCGATCCTTGACATCTACGATTCGATCTGCAGGATCATGAAACTTCAGCACGAGTGTATCGAAGATGCGCTTCGGGCTCTCGCCAAAGACCGGCCGGCCGCGCCCGCGTTGCAGGCACCGGGCCGCAAACCGCTGACCTACGCCGACCTCGCTGCCCAGATCTACCGCGTTCGAAAATACCTCGGCGGCCTGGACATCGGGCGAGGGGATATCGTCGCAGGAGTTATTCCGTCGCGGCCGGAAATGGCCGTCGCGTGTGCCACCCTCCCTGCGTCATCGACGTTCGCGCCGCTCAGCCCATCACTCACTCCCGACGACTATTCGCAATTGGTCGTTCGCATGGGCGCGAAGGCAATCCTGGCACCGAAAGGGGAGGAGCATCCGGTTCGCGCGGCAGCGCGGCGGCACGGGGTTGCGGAAATCGACGTTGCGGTGGAGCCCGATGCACCCGCCGGTCTGTTCACGCTCGATCTCGGCCGGGCCGGCGACTCGCTTCGCAACCCGACGCCAGCGCGTCCGCAGCTCGCGTACGTCTTGGTGTCCTCGGGTACGAGTGGCCGGCCGAAGCTCATCCCCGCAGAGCACCGTCAAGCGCTGCGCTACGCGAACGTAGCGGGCGAGTGGCTCGAGTATTCGCCGCGCGATGTGGGCTGTCATCTCATGCCCATGCATCTTGGCAACGGCTTGCGCAGCGGATGGTTGAATCCGCTTCTAAACGGAGTATCGACCGTCTGCCTTCCTGAAGTCGACGTCGACGCGTTCTTCGCTGCTCTGGAGCAATACCAGCCGACGTGTCTGAACGCCGGGTTCACGCTGTTGAGCGCGATCCTGCGCCGGGTGCCCGACTACCGATCCGCAGTGGCCCAAAGCCGGCTCCGGTTTCTGCGCGCCGGGTTGGGACGACTCGATCCCGACGAGATCGAACGCCTCGAACAGGCCTTTGACGCCCCCTTGCTCGTCGGCCTTTCGTCGACCGAAACCACTTCGATCGCCCATGACCCGCTTCCGCCGCGTCCGCGCAAACGCGGCACGGCCGGGCTCCCCCTGGGGAACGAGGTTGCGATCATGGACAGCTCCGGCGCGATCGCCGGCGCTCGCGCGGAAGGCGAGATCGTGGTCCGTGGCCCGCTCGTCTTTGGCGGCTATCTCGACGATCCACAGCTCACGGCAGAGTCCTTCGTGGGCGATTGGTTCCGCACCGGCGACCTGGGACACATCGACGAGGACGGATATATCCATCTTTCTGGGCGCATCAAAGAGATCATCAACCGCGGCGGGGAAAAGATCTCTCCGGTCGAGATCGACCTCGCGATTCGGTCTTTGCCAGGCGTGAACGAGGCCGCTGCGTTCGGCATCCCTCACCCAACTCTCGGGGAGGAGATCGTCGCCGCAGTAGTTCGACAACCGGATGTGACGCTCCATGAGGCGCAGGTTATCCAGCACGTCGGCCGGCGTCTCGAGCTACGGAAGGTACCGCGACGCATTTACTTCGTCGAGCGTCTGCCACGCACCGAAAACGGCAAACTGCGCCGTCATGCACTTCCGCAACTGCTGGGCTTGACCCAAGAGGCCGCCGCTCAAGGCGCTCCCGTGCCGGCCGCGGAAGAGATCCGGTCTTTATCGCCGCTCGAAGGGTCGCTCGCCGGACTTTGGGCCACGTTGCTCAAGATCGAGCACGTCAACCCAGACGACAACTTCTTTCTCCTTGGCGGGGATTCGTTGCGCGGCGTCCAACTCATCGCGCAGGTCAAGGCCTTGTTCGGTGTCGAACTCGCTATCCGGTTGCTGTTCGAGGAAGGGGCCACCGTTGTCGGCATGGCGCGCTCGATCGAGGCGATTCGCAACGCGGAAACTAAAGCGCCTATCGGCGCCGGTAGCGCGGCGGGGCAAGCTGCCGATGCGGCAATTCCTCGACGGCAAAGTCGCGAACCATCGATCCTCTCACACACGCAACGACGCGCTTGGTTCCTCGCTCGGCTCGATCCAAGCAACCCCGCCTACAACGAGCGCCGCGCACATCGACTGACCGGGACCATTGACGTCGATGCGCTGCGCGGGAGCTTGCAAGCTGTACTGCGTCGTCACGAGATCCTGCGGACCACCTACGTCCTGGTCGATGACGAACCGCGGCAGGTCGTGCGTGAGCACGCGACGCTGGATCTCCGGCGCTTCGATCTCTCCTCTATGGCGGCGTTGAAGCAAGACGATGCGTTGGCCGACATCCTGACCATCGAGGCACAACAGCCCTTCGCCCTCGAAACCGGTCCGCTCGCGCGCTTCAGTCTTATCCGTCTTGCGGACGACGATCACGTGCTGATGCGAGTGTGGCATCACATCGTCTCGGATGGCTGGTCGGCGGGGCTATTCGAGCGTGAGCTCTCGATTCTGTACAACGCGCTGGTAGCGGGCCGTGCGGCGGAGTTGCCGGCACTTGCGCTGCAGTACGCGGACTATGCGGTTTGGCAGCGCCAGTGGCTCGCGGGCGAAGTGCTGGACATGCAGCTTGGCTACTGGAAGGGGAAGCTCGCCAACCTCTCGACCCTGGAGCTGCCTACCGACCGTACCCGCCCGGCGGTGCAAAGCAACCGCGGGGCACGCCTGGAGAGCGTACTCCCGCAGTCACTTGCGGAAGCGGTAAAGGCGCTCGGACACGTCGCAGGCACCACGCCGTTCATGACGTTACTGGCGGCATTCCAGGTGCTGCTGCATCGCTACAGCGGCGCCGAGGATATTGTGGTGGGCACGCCGATCGCCGGGCGCAGGCGCGCCGAGCTCGAGGGGCTGATCGGATTTTTCGCCAACACGGTGGTGCTGCGTGTGAGCCTGGCGGACGCGCCGACGTTTCGCGAGCTGCTCGCGCGAGTGCGCGAAAGCGCCCTCGCCGCCTACACGCACCAGGACGTGCCCTTCGAGAAGCTGGTCGAGGAGCTCGCCTCGAGCCGCGATTTGAGCCGCAATCCGCTGTTCCAGGTCTGCTTTGCGCTGCAGAACACGCCCGACACGGTCCTCGCGCTGGAGGGCCTGCAGGCCAGCCGACTGGCGCTGCCGACCCGCCACGCCAAGTTCGATCTCAGCTTGACGCTAAGCGCGCGCGCGTCGGGGCTGCAGGCAAGCTGGGAGTACTGCACCGATCTTTTCGAGCGTGCGACGATCGAGCGCATGGCAAGTCATTTTCAGCGGTTGCTCGAATCAATCGTGGCCGATCCGGGACAGCGCATCGGGCAGTTCGCGCTACTCGACGCGGCCGGTCGCCACCGGCTGCTGGTGGAGTGGAACAGCACCGCGGCAGATTACCCCAGAGAGGCCTGCGTCCACACGCTGTTCGAGGCCCGGGTAGCCAAGGCGCCGCAGGCGGTGGCGGTGGCCCACGAGGGCAACAGGCTTACCTACGCTGAGCTCAACGCACACGCCAACCGGCTCGCCCATCGTCTGCGCGCCCACGGAGTCGGGCCGCAGGCGCTGGTGGGCATTTGCATGGAGCGCAGCCTCGATCTCATAGTGGGCTTGCTCGGGATCTTGAAGGCGGGCGGCGCTTACGTGCCGCTCGATCCTTATGTGCCTCGCGAGCGGCTAGCCTTGATGCTTGACGACGCGCACGTCGCCGTGGTCCTCACGCACGCGCATCTACGGGCGCAGCTCCCCGCTGGCCCGATCCTGATCTGTCTCGACACCGACTGGTTTGAGATCGCCGCCGAACCCGATTACGAACCGGCATCCGTCACCACCCCCGACAACCTGATCTATGTCATCTACACGTCCGGCTCGAGCGGCGTGCCCAAGGGGGTTTTGGTCTCGCATCGATCGTTGGTGAACTACACGCGGTGTTTCAACGCCGAGTTGCAGATCGGTCCGCGCGATCGGGTGCTTCAGTTTGCTTCGGTCGCATTCGATGCCAGCGCGGAAGAAATCTTCGGCGCCTTGACGGCCGGCGCGACGCTCGTGTTACGCGACCAACAGATGTCGCGCTCGGGGCCAGCGTTTTTGCAGGCGTGTGCAAAACTGGGAATCACGGTGCTGGACCTACCGACCGCCTTCTGGCACGAACTCGTCAACGGTTTCACGCCGCGCGCGCTCCAGCTGCCCCAATCGGTCCGCGCGGTGATCATCGGAGGAGAAAGAGCGCTGCCGGAACTCACGCGTCGATGGCTGCGTGAAGTCGGTCCGACTGTGCGCACGGTCAATACTTACGGACCGACCGAGGCTACCGTCGCAGCGACCTGCTGCGACTTGACCAACGCCACCGGCGACTGGACAGAGGTGCCGATCGGTCGACCGATGGCAAATGTCCAGATCTACATTCTAGATGCGTACCTGCAGCCGGTGCCGGTGGGCGTACCCGGTGAGTTGCACATCGGCGGCGTGGGGGTAGCCAAGGGCTACCTGAATCGACCCGACCTGACCGCCCAGAAATTTATTCCGCACCCATTCAGCGACGACCCGCAGGCGCGCCTCTACAAAACCGGCGACTGGGCACGCTACCTGCCCGACGCCAATATCCAGTTCCTGGGACGGGTGGACGCGCAGGTGAAGCTGCGCGGGTTCCGCATCGAGCCGGCAGAAATCACCTCCGCGCTGGATAGCTACCCGGCTGTGCGGGCGTCCCATGTCATGGCGTGGCGGCAGGCTTCGGGCGATGTCGCCCTCGGTGCTTACGTCGTTCCGCGACACGCCGATCGGGATCCGCCGACCGCCGCAGAGCTACGGCGCTTCCTTTCCTCGCGCCTGCCGACCTACATGGTTCCGGTTTGGTTCGTCGCGGTGGAATCGATTCCGCTGACGTCGAATGGCAAGGTGGATTTGCATGCCCTGCCTGATCCTTCTGTCCATGGCGTGCGCGAATCCGGCGAGTATGTCGCGCCCAGGGACGAGACCGAGCGGGTCATATGCCGCCTGTGGGCCGAGGTACTCGGCATCGAGCGCGTTGGGCTCGATGACAATTTCTTCGAGATCGGCGGACACTCGCTGCTCGCGGCCCGGCTATTTGCCCGACTCGACAAGGAGTTCGGCCGGTCGCTTCCGCTCGGAGTGCTGTTCGCCGCACCGACCGTCCGCGTCCTCGCCGAGAGCTACCGCGTTTCTTCAGCACCGCAGGGTTATTCCACGCTCGTCGCGCTCACAACCAGCGGCTCGCTGCCGCCCATCTACGCCGTGCCGGGGATGTTTGGAAACGTAATAGGCTTCGCTGAGCTCTCGCGCGAGCTCGGGCTCGAACAACCAGTCTATGGGCTGCAATCGCTAGGCCTCGACGGAATGGCAACGCCGCTCGATTCGATCGACGTGATTGCAAGACGCTATGCAAGTGAGATTCAGACGATTCAGCCGCACGGGCCCTACATTCTCGTCGGCGCGTGCTTCGGTGCGACCGTCGCCTACGAGATGGCTCGTCAGCTCCTCGCAGCGGGGGAAGAAGTGGCGTTCCTCGGGCTGCTGGATCCAGCGCGCCGCATTACGAGCGAGGCGAGTAAGAATCCGACTTCTACACCGCGGCTTTTGAAGCGCGCGCTGGCGCTCGGTAACTTCGTGAAGGACCGGCTGACCCTCTATCTCGAAGAGATGCGCGGTCGCCGCTACGGCGATCGTGTCACATACATCGCGCGCAAGCTTGGTGCGCTCAGCGGCTTGCTCGGGAAAGGCGACGCCTTCAAGGGCGTCCAACGCGAGATCAATCAGCTCGAAGTCTATCGAGCGAACCTCCTTGCCCTTGATCGCTATCGACGTAAGCCGCTGAGCGGCCGCCTGCGAGCGGTTGAAATCTTTGAAACGATCCGCCGGGGCAGCCGCCGCGAGGGCGAGCCCTCCGAATGGAGTGCGCTCTGGGAAGGCAAGGTGATTCGCCATCGCGTGCTGGGCGAAGACTCCGGGGACATGCTGATTGGTGCGAACGCACGCGTTCTCGCTGCGCTCGTTGCGGAGCGATTGCGGGTTGCCCGCGAGGGAAGCGCATAGGGCCGGATCGCGCCTGTGCCGATCGTCGGTGTCGACATCACTTGGCTGCGCCGAGTTACCGTTCCTGACCGAGAATCGGTCAGTCCAGTCTCCGTGCAGCCTCGAACGTCGGCTCGAGTTCAATCAGAAGCGGGCGCAGCGCTTCCGTCACCGAGCCGATGGCAACCGAGACCACATGATCGGGTGTGGGCTGGAACGTCCGCACTTGCCAGCCGGTTCTGGAGCGGGGTTCGACGGTTGGATCGTTCACGAACGCAAGCTCGTCCTCGTCTCCGACCAATACGCAGCGCGGGTCTACCTTTAGCCCTAAGCCCAACGCCTTCAACACCGCCTCTTTGCGGGTCCACAGTCGGTGAAACGCCGCGGTGGCCTCGTTCCTGGCCAGAGTGCCCAAGCGCGCGAGCTCGGGCGGGGAAAGGATGGCGCTGAGCAGCGAATCGTCCACCGCGCGGGTCGTTAGTCGCTCCGCATCAACCCCGCAGGCCACGCGTCGCGTGAGCGACACGGCAAATAGGCCCGAAGTGTGGGTGAGGTTGAACCGAATCGGTGGTGCCCCGCTGGACCAAGCGAGCTCCGGACGCCCGCCGCTGCCGGTTTCGAAGGCAAGTTCCTGGGCGGGCGTGCCCCTATAGGTCGCGAGCGCCAACCTGAGCGCTGCGTGCGAGGCGAGAAACATGGTGCGATCCTCAAGCTGCCTGAAGCGTCGGGCCGTCTCACGCTCGCTTGCGTCCAACAGTGTTCCGTCGTGGACCCATGGAGGCATGCACTGCGGGGATAGGCGCCCGATCCAGACGTGAACACAGGCATCTGAAGCATCCAGAGACTGGACGAGGCCAGGGGGTACGCGGATCCGCATATCGACGTGCTGTCCCTTACCGACCGCAACGATCTCGACGACCAGCCGAGGGCGGGTCCTCTCAGCGATTGCGGGTAACGTTGCGCGTATCACCGGAACAGAGATGGGAGCAAGTATATAGTGTAAGCGATCCGTTAGAGCACTGATGCGACTCAAATTCACCAAAATGCAGGGCGTCGGCAACGATTTCGTCGTGATCGACGGCGTCAGCCTGGACATCAAGATAACGCCGCAGCTCGCGAAACGGCTCGCGGACCGGCATTTCGGCGTCGGCTGCGATCAGGTGCTGCTCGTGGAAAAGCCTCAACTCAACGACGCCGATTTCCGCTATCGCATCTGGAATGCCGACGGCGGAGAAGTCGAGCAGTGCGGCAATGGAGCGCGCTGCTTCGTGCGTTTCGTGCACGACAAGGGCCTCACGAAGAAGAACGAAATCCGCGTCGAGACGCTCTCCGGCGTGATCGTTCCGCGCCTGGAACCGGACGGGCAGGTGAGCGTCGATATGGGCGCGCCGATATTCGAGCCCGAACGCGTGCCCTTCGACACGCGCGGGTTGCAGCCTATGCTTGGAGGCAAGCGCTGGCCGCTCGATCTCGCCGGTCGCGAGGCAGTCGTCGCGGTGCTTTCCATGGGCAACCCGCACGCAGTGCAGACGGTCGCCGACGTGGATTCGGCGCCCGTGACGACAGAGGGACCGTCGATCGAGCGTCACCCCCGGTTTCCGCGACGCGTGAACGCGGGGTATGTGCAGATTGTCACGCGCACCCACATCCGCCTTCGCGTATGGGAGCGCGGTGCCGGAGAGACGCTCGCCTGCGGCACCGGCGCCTGCGCTGCGGTCGTCGCGGGCATCCGCGAGGGGCTGCTCGACGATTCGGTGCGGGTCGACACGCGCGGCGGCCGATTGACGATACGCTGGGCGGGCGGGGAGAATGATCCAACCTGCACGGTATGGATGACCGGTCCGGCCGTATCCGTGTTCGAAGGGGAGATCGAAATTGAAAGCTGACGACGTCGCGCGCTACCTGCGGGAAAATCCCGGCTTCTTCGAAAGCTACGCCGACATGCTCGCCGAGATCACCGTTCCGCATCCGCACGGCGGGCGCGCCATCCCGCTCTCGGACCGCCAGATGCTCAGCTTGCGCGAGAAAAGCAGAGCGCTCGAGTCGCGCCTCACCGAACTCCTGCAGATCGGCGAGGAGAACGACGCGATCGGCGAGAAAATGCACCGCCTGAGCCTCGCGCTGCTTTCCGCGCCCGACCTGCAAAGTCTCCTGTCCGTGCTCTACCTGCACTTGCACGAGGATTTTGCCGTGCCGCACTCCGCGCTGCGGATCTGGGGCGCGGGAGGCGAGGCCTTCCGGGGCGCGGGGGATGCCGCGGAGTTCCGTGCGGTCGGCGAACAGCTGAAGCGCTACGCGGCCTCGTTGTCGCAGCCTTTCTGTGGCCCGAGCGGAGACGCCGAGGCCGCGGCCTGGTTCGGCGAGGGGGCCTCGCACGTTCGCTCGGTGGCTCACATGGCCCTGCGCGACAAGGAGTGCTTCGGAATGCTTGCGCTCGGCAGCGAGGACGTGCTGCGTTTCTATCCCGAGATGGGCACGCTGTATCTGAAGCGCATGGGCGAGCTCGCGGGCGCGGCCCTGCTGAGATTTCTCTAGCCGCGGCCGGCGGGAATGGCGCAGGACTCCCGCCTCAGGCTGCTCGAAGAGTTCCTCGATCAGCTCGCGCACCAGCGGCGGCTGAGCGCGGGAACGGCGCGCAATTACCGCCGTGCGGTCGAAGAGCTCTTCGCCTTGAACGACGGTGTGTCCCTGAGGAGACTACAAGCGCAGCACATGCGGCGCACCGTGTCGCAGCTGCACTCCCGGGGAATCTCCGGCCGGACCATCGCGTACATGCTCTCCGGCTGGCGTGGCTTCTTCAATTGGCTCGTCAAGCACCGCGGATTTCCCCACAACCCCTGTGCCGGCCTGCGCGCGCCGAAAAGCCCCAAGGGGTTGCCCAAGGCGCTCTCTCCTGACCTCATGGCGCGGCTGTTGGAGACCCCGACGGACGGATCCGCGCAATCGCGGGATAAAGCCATGTTCGAATTGCTCTACTCCTCGGGACTGCGGCTTGCCGAGCTGGTGAGCCTCGATGCCATGGACGGCGAGGGCATGCTGCGGCAGGCGGAAGTCACCGTGACGGGCAAGGGTGCGAAGACGCGCACCGTGCCGGTGGGAAGAAAAGCCTGCACCGCAATCGCAGCCTGGCTCGCCGAGCGGGCCAAGCTCGCAAGGCCCGGGGAAACGGCGCTTTTCGTGGGCGCGCGCGGGCGGCGCATCAGCCCCACCTCGGTGCGCTACGCTCTTGCGCATTGGGCGCGGCGTCTCGGCTTGCCGCAGCACGTTCACCCGCATATGCTGCGCCACTCCTTCGCCACGCACCTGCTCCAGTCGTCAGGAGACCTGCGCGCGGTGCAGGAAATGCTCGGTCATTCGAGTATCTCGACGACGCAGGTCTACACCCATCTTGACTTCCAGCACCTCGCCAAGGCTTATGATGCCGCGCACCCGAGAGCGAAAAGGAAAACGGCGGTGCCGGTGAAAAAGCCGTGAGCGAAGCGTCTTCCGTCCCGGCGCTGAGGGAGCTTTTTCTTCGATTCACGCAGGTCTCACTGTCCGGATTCGGTGGCGTGATGCCGTTTGCGCGCCGTATGCTGGTCGAAGAGCGCCGTTGGCTGAGCCCCGAGGAATTCACCGATGTCCTGAGCCTGTGCCAGTTGCTCCCCGGGCCCAACATCGTCAACGTCGCCGTTTGCGTCGGGGCGCGCTATCACGGCGTACGGGGAGCCGTCGCCGCATTCGCCGGGTTGATGACGGCGCCGTTCTTCATCGTGCTCGCGCTGGGTGCGCTCTACACCGAGTACGGCCGTCTTCCGGCGGTTTCGGCGCTGTTCCACGGGATTTCCGCCGCGGCGGCGGGTCTGGTCGTTGCCATGGGCCTCAAGATGGCAACGAGCCGGCGGCTGCGCTCGGCAATGGCATTGTTCGCCCTGATCACTTTCATCGGCATCGCGCTCATGCGCCTGCCCCTCGTCGTCTTCCTGCTTGGCGCCGCACCTTTGAGCGTCGCCGCGGCGCTCTGGAGGGCGAAGTGAGCGAAGAAGCTCTGGCGCAGCTTGCGATGGATTTCTCCGTTCTCTCGCTGATCGCGGTCGGCGGCGCGATCACCGTGCTTCCCGAGATGCATCGCAGCGTCGTGGAGGTACACGGATGGATGAGCGGCGCGCAGTTCGCCGAGCTCTTCGCGCTCGCCCAGGCAGCGCCCGGGCCGAATATTCTCGTGGTCAGCCTCATCGGCTGGAAGGTGGCGGGCTCGGCCGGTGCGGTGGTGGCGACTGCGGCCGTTTGCGGGCCTTCGTGCGTGCTCACTTTCGCGGTCTCGAGAATCTGGCAGCGCTTTCGGGGCGCACGCTGGCGCGCGTCCGTGGAGGACGGCCTTGTTCCTGTGACCGTCGGCCTGATGCTCGCCGGCGGATACCTCATCACGCTCTCCGCCGACCATTCGTGGCCCGCCTTCGCGATCACGGGCGTCACAGCGGCCGTCGTTCTGACGACGAGGATCCATCCCCTTTGGCTGTTTGGCGCGGCCGGGCTGATCGGCCTCGCCGGCTGGGTTTAGTCCGCATTCGCCCGTGAGCGCCGCGCCCCAACTCACTCTGAAGCCCGGACGCGAGCGCTCGCTCCTGCGGCGCCACCCGTGGATCTTCTCCGGCGCGATCGCCGAGGTCCGCGGAGCGCCGCACAGCGGCGATACCGTGGATGTCCGAGCCGACGACGGCCGCTTCCTCGCCTGGGCGGCGTACAGCCCTGCCTCGCAGATCCGGGCCCGCGTCTGGAGCTTCGAAGAGACGGAAATCCCCGGCCCGGACCTGTTCGGAAAGAGAATCGAAGCCGCGTTCGCGCTTCGGCGCGCAGCAATTCCACCGGAAACGACCAATGCGTTGCGGCTTGTGCACGGAGAGTCGGACGGGCTCCCGGGTCTGGTCGCCGACCGCTACGCGGATACGCTGGTCGTGCAGCTTCTTTCCGCGGGCTGCGAGAGATGGCGCGAAGCGCTGATCGGAATCCTTCGCGAGCGCAGCGGCTGCGCCAGGATCCATGAGCGCTCCGATTCCGAGGGGCGCGAGCTCGAGGGTTTTCCTGCAAGCACGGGATTGATCGCGGGCACAGCGGCCGACGGACCGCTCAAGATCGTCGAGCATGGCATCGAGTACGAAGTCGACGTCGCTGCGGGACAGAAAACGGGGTTCTATCTCGATCAGCGCGACAACCGGGCCCGCGTGGGCAACCTCGCCCACGGCCGGGAGATGCTCAATTGCTTCAGCTACACCGGCGGCTTCACGCTTTCCGCGCTTGCCGGAGGCGCGCGCTCGGTGCTCTCGATCGACAGTTCCGCGCCGGCGCTCGAGCTGGCAAAGCGCAACCTCGCCCTGAACGGGGTCGAGGCGGGGCGAGCCGAATGGCTCGAAGCGGATGTGTTCGGCGCCTTGCGCAAGTTGCGGGCCGAAGGCAGACAATTCGACTTCGTCGTGCTCGACCCGCCGAAGTTCGCGCCGACGCCGAAGGACGCCGAGCGCGCTGCGCGCGGCTACAAGGACATCAACCTGAATGCCCTGAAGGTGCTGCGGCGGGGAGGGCTGCTCGCGACTTTTTCCTGCTCCGGCGGCGTGTCGCCCGAGCTCTTCCAGAAAATCCTCGCCGGCGCCGCCGCAGACGCCGGCGTGTCGCTCCTTCTTCGCGAGCGCTACCGCGCTGCGCCGGACCACCCGGTGCGCATCGAGTTTCCGGAAGGCGAGTACCTGAAAGGGCTGTTGCTGGAACGCCTCTAGGAGCCTGCA
>Ga0193733_1000303_pt1 | contig 17241 bp, 8 predicted proteins | sample U1s2metaG_FD_145076 | JGI IMG/M metagenome (GOLD analysis project Ga0193733, IMG submission 145076) | Soil microbial communities from a riparian zone of the East river system, Colorado, United States - U1s2 | ecosystem: Environmental > Terrestrial > Soil > Riparian zone | place: USA: East River...
TCTTGCAAAGTCTGCAACGAATACAAAACGCCAGTCCTGGGTTTGCGACTGATGTCCTCATGTCCGGCGTGGACCTGTTTTCCTCTGGCTACAACGTCGAGCACGCGAAAAGTTTTCACACCCAATTGCTCGATCGCGTACGCGAACTGCCCGGCGTGGAATCGGCAACGCTGACGCGAGTGCCGCCGTTCACTTACCTACCGTATTCTTCCGCACCGATCGAAGTTGACGGCTACCAGGCGAAACCGGACGAGCAACCTACCGTCGAATACGACGAAGTGGCCGAGCAATATTTCGCGACTATCGGAATCCCGATTGTAGCTGGGCGCGAATTTCTGCGCACGGACGACGAGAAGGCGCCACCGACCGCGATCGTGAACGAAGCGATGGCTGCAAAGTATTGGCCGGGAAAAGATCCGATCGGCCAGCGACTGAAAGTAAAAGACAAATGGTTTCAGGTGATTGGTATTGCGAAAAACGCGAACTACGAGACGAAACTCGAGCTTCCGAGGTCGTTCTTCTACGTGCCGCTGAGACAGAATTGGTCGGTGCAAACGTATCTACTCATTCGCGCGCGCGAGAGTGCTGGCGCCATTCTGAACGCGCTCGCGCGCGAAGTGCATGCGCTCGATCCAACCATCGCGCCGCGCGTTGTTTATCCGTTGCAGGAGAATGTCGATCGGATGAGCTACACGCAACGGCTCTCCGTTGCGCTCGTCGCGCTTTTCGGCGGGATGGCGTTGTTCCTCGCCGCGATCGGTCTCTACGCGGTGATGTCGTATTCAGTTTCCCAAAGCACGCGTGAGCTCGGCGTTCGAATGGCGCTCGGCGCGACCGTGCGGGATCTTTTGGGGTTGGTCATTTCGCGCGGCTTGCGTTTGACCATCGCCGGAATCGTGATCGGCGCCGTCGTAGCATTGCTCCTTACGCGATTAATGGGCAACCTGCTTTATAAGGTAAGCCCGCGCGATCCAATTGCGTTTGGCGCAGCATTGATTGTTCTGATCGCCGTTGCGCTCGTTGCCTGTTTTCTTCCAGCCCGCCGCGCGACCCGCATCGATCCAGTTCAGGCCCTGCGTGAGCAATGATGAATATGCCCAACGAATTCGTATCAAGTCGCGGCCCCAAACAAAATCGACATCTTATGTTTGAAGGACTTTGGCAAGATCTCCGCTTCGGGGTGCGCATGTTGCGAAAGTATCCCGGTTTCACCGCGATTGCGGTGCTGACCATTGCCTTAGGCATCGGAGCGACCACCGCGATTTTTACTGTGGTTGACGCCACGCTGCTGGAGCCGTTGCCGTACCCGCAACCGGAACAACTCGTAAGCATTCAGGATAATTTCCCCGGTATCGGCGCACAGGACGTCGGAATGTCCCAACCCGAGTGGCAGGACCTTCAGCATTCTGGAATCTTCGAGTACGTTTCGCCGACCTGGTTTGACGAAAATAATCTCACCGGCTCATCTCAACCGGCGCGGGTCCGGTTGCTTCTCGTCGCGCCGAATTATTTTGCGCTGCTGAGAGTGCAACCGCGATTGGGGCGCGGTTTCAATCCGCAGGATCATTCACCGGGAATAATTCCTGAAGTCGTCATCAGTGATGGACTTTGGAAGCGCGCATTCGGGAGCGATCCAAACATTCTGAGCAAGAGCGTGCGGATGGACACGGACTTGTATCGGATCGTTGGCGTCATGCCGGCAGGTTTCGATGGGCCCGGACGAACTGCCGAGGAAAGGAATATCGAGATCTGGGCGGCCAGTAGTTTTTATGGGCCACCAATGTCTGATCATCCGCCGAGAAATCGGCGCTTTCTTCCGACCGCAATCGCCCGCCTGAAACCTGAACTGACAATTGCCGCGGCGCAGAACCGACTCGATGGGCTCGTTGCATCTTTGCAGAAACATTTCCCGGGCGATTATCCGCGGCAAAACACGTGGACGGTTCGATTGTTACCGCTCAAAGAGAGAGTAATTGGCAATGTTCGCCAGCCACTGGTTCTGTTGCTCGGCGCAGTCGGATTGGTTCTCTTGATTGGCTGCGTGAACGTTGCCAATCTTCTCCTGGCCCGGGCCAGCACGCGTGGACACGAAATGGCGCTTCGGCACGCGCTCGGAGCACCACAGGCGCGTCTAACGCGGCAATTGTTGACCGAGAGTTTGCTGCTTTCTCTTTTCGGCGGAATCGCAGGTTTGGCGATTCTGTACGTGTTGAAAGATTTTCTGCTGCGGCTGGTGCCGGAGAACTTCCCGCATCTTAATGAAATATCGATTAGCTGGAGCGTTTTACTTTTCGCTCTCACCGCTTCCGTTGTTTCCGGCGTGTTTTTCGGTCTGGCTCCAGCGTTGCAAGTTGGCCGACTGGATTTGAATCATGCGCTCAAACAGGAAGGGCGCGGCTCAAGCGTCTCGGGAGAGCGTGCACGAACGCGACGCGGTCTGGTAATTACTGAATTTGCGTTGTCGTTGGTGCTGATGATTGCTGCCGGCCTTCTGATGCGCAGCTTCTGGGATTTGCTGAACGTGCGATTGGGATTCAATCCACAAAGTGTAATCACCATTCGCACAAGACTACCCTACCCAAATGATACGAGCATCGACAAATACGCAACGGCATCTCAGGAAGCGCCCTTCGTACGGGAACTGATTCGCCGATGCACAATCTTGCCTGGTGTCGAACGAGTAGCGATCGGAGATCCGGCGTCCATTCCGCTAGACCAAGCTCAACGTGATCTGAATCTACTCGAGAGCGGCCAGTTCTTTTTTGCCGTCGAGGGACAGAGCATTCAGAGCAACCAGCCTCCCGCGGTCGAACGCTCAAGAGTTACGCCAGATTATTTTCAGTTGCTGGGAATCGCGCTGCTGCGCGGACGTTTATTTAGCGAATCGGACACCGACAACACTCCGCAAGTCGCGGTTATCAATGAGGCAATGGCGCAGGCTTATTGGCCTAACGAAGATCCGTTGGGCAAGCGATTCAAGGCAGCCAAAGCAGACGCTCCGTGGATCACCGTTGTCGGCGTGGTCGCCAATGCGCGGACAAAATCACTCGCGCAAGCAGACGTGCCGCAAATCTATGTCAATTTGTACCAGACCGGTGCGAAGCATCTCGCGATATTCTTGCGCGGCCATCTCAACAGCTCTGCAATTCCAGACCAAGTACGCGCGCAGGTGCAGTCGCTCGATCCAACGCTTCCGGTCTTCGGCGCGCAGACGCTCAACGAAACGGTTGCAGCGTCGCTTTCTCAAAGACGATTCTCGATGGAAATGGTTGGTCTCTTCGCGCTGACGGCATTGCTTCTCGCCGGGCTCGGAATTTATGGTGTGATTTCGTATTTGGTAAGTGAGCGGACGCACGAGATCGGGATCCGCCTCGCCCTGGGGGCATCAAGGTCGAACATTCTGCGCATGGTTCTGCATCAGGGATTGGGTCTCGCAGTTGTGGGTGCCGCAGTTGGACTTGTTTGTGCCCTGATTGTTTCCCACTTGATGGCAAGTCTGCTCTACGGCGTGCGACCGACAGATCCTTTCACATTTGCAGGTGTCGCCCTTCTTCTTGTCGGTGTCGCTTTGCTCGCCTGCTATGTCCCTGCGCGGTACGCCACGCGCGTCGATCCGATGACCGCGCTCCGTTATGAGTAATCTTCGCCTCGCGTTGCGTCAGTTGATTAAGAATCCGGCGTTCTCGGCCGTCGCTATTATCACGCTCGCGCTCGGCATCGGGGCGAACACTGCGATCTTTAGCATCGTCAACGCAGTTCTGCTTCGGCCGTTGCCATATCCCGACGCGGACCGAATCATGGTGCTCAACGAATCATCCGGGCCCGGGCAGGATTACTCGGTAGCGCTTCCGGATTATTTCGATTGGCGAAACGACAACACCGTCTTCGAACATCTCGCCGCTACCCATAAGGAATCGCGAAATCTGAGCGGAATCCCCGGTCGTGATCCGGAACGCGTCTCCTGCGCATCGGTGACGCGCAACCTCTTCAACGTTGTTGGAATGAGCGCACAGATTGGCCGGTCTTTTAGGGAAGATGAAGACAAGGTCGGCGCGCCACCGGTCGTTGTGATTAGCGATCGGTTGTGGCGGCGGGCGTTCAATGCGGACCCGAGCGTGCTTGGTCGTTCAATCACTTTGCACGATCAAAACTACACGGTCATGGGCGTGATGCCGCCGCAGATGACCTCGCCGCAGGACACGGACGTCTGGCTGTCGATGATGCGCCGCAGCAACAACCCCGCGTGGATGGATCGCTCGCATCATCCGATGATTTATGTCTGGGGCAAGCTCAAGCCCGGCGTGACTGTCGATCAAGCGCGGACCGAAATGAAAGGGATCGCGGCGCGTTTGGAGAAAACGTATCCGGATACGAACGGCGGAGAGACGGCGGTCGTTACTCCGTTGCTCGATAATCTCGTCGGCAAGTACCGGACGAATCTCGGCCTGCTGCTTGGAGCGGTGGGCCTGGTTTTGCTAATCGCTTGCGCCAATCTCGCCAATTTGTTTGCCGCGCGAGGCGCTGCCCGAGCGCGAGAATTTGCCATCCACGCGGCAGTCGGAGCGACCCGCGGGCAAATCATTAAAAAGCTTTTGTCCGAGAGTTTTTTGATCGCGCTCCTCGGTGGAGCACTTGGCTTTCTATTTGCGGTTTGGGTCCGCAGCGGCCTAATCGCGTTGAGTCCCGGAGACGTTTCCCGATTTCAACAGATCTCATTCGATCTTCCCGTCCTCGGATTTACATTTTTGATCGCATCGCTGACCACCGTGCTTTTCGGATTATGGCCGGCTTGGCAGGCTTCGCATGCTAACGTTCAACTCGCGTTGAAAGAGGGGTCTTCGGCCAGCGGCGATCCGCCGTCCGCCAAACGTGCGCGCGACTGGCTCGTGATCAGCGAAATCGCGCTGACCCTCACGTTGTTGGTTGCAGCCGGACTTGTTCTGAAAAGTTTTTCGAAGATGCAGACACTTCAACTCGGATATGAGCCACGAAATCTTTTCAGCGCCCGTTTTGAGTTGCCGTGGAAAACCTATTCGAGCCGGGAAAAGATCGGTACGTTTACTAAAGCGCTGCTCGACAAGGTTAGCGCGATTCCGGGTGTTCAAACCGCGGGAATTGGCTCGAATTCGCCATTGATGGGCGGTTGGCAGACCGGGTTTTATCGCGAAGGATCACGACCGGTTTTGCAAAGCAACATGCCGTCGGCCGATTTGGAAGTAATCACCGGTGATTATTTTCAAACTTTCAAAGTTCCCCTTCTTCGCGGCCGCACGTTCAACGAACGTGACACCAAGGATTTACCGCGCGTAATCGTGATCGACCAGGCAATGGCGGAGCAGGTCTTCCCTGGCGAAGATCCAATCGGCAAACGGCTCTCCGTCGACCCCGGCAACGATGAAGAAGGCTATGTGATGTCGGAAATCGTCGGCGTTGTGGGCCGAATGCGATTTCACGCGATCGATGAGATGGCGCCACTGCCGATCATTTATTGTTCCATGGCGCAGGTGCAACGAACCAGTCTTGGTCTGTTTGTGCGTTCGAGCATGGGTGCCGCGGCGCTAAGTAAGTCGATTCGCGATGTTGCCGCATCGATCGATCCAAACCAGCCGGTGTTCGACGCGCGGCCGATGTTGGATCGTGTCCAGGAAACCTGGGGAACCCATCGGCTGCTGAGTTTTCTATTTTCCATTTTCGCCGGGCTCGCGCTGCTGCTGGCCACTATCGGTCTTTACGGATTGCTCGCCTATACCACGCTCAAACGCGTCCGTGAAATCGGCATTCGGCTCGCGCTTGGCGCGCGCCCGGCACAAATCCGCGCCCTCGTTCTTTCGCACGGACTGCAACTGCTGTTGATCGGTTCTGTGTTCGGTCTGGTTGCAGCCTTTGCCCTGTCGCGCGCGCTGCAAAGCGTGCTTTTTGAGGTGAAAGGGATCGATCCGAGAATTTACCTCAGCGTCGGCGCGCTTCTTTTCGCCGCTACATTTTTGGCTTCGTGGGTCCCGGCTCGCCGTGCCTCGCGGGTCGATCCGATTCAAGCCCTCCGTGAGCAATGATGAATATGCCTAAGGAATGCCAACCGAATCGCATTGGACTGAATAGAACAGCACTTGTTTATGCTTAGAGATCTTCGATTTGCTTTGCGCCAACTACTCAAGCAATGGGGCTTTACAGCCATTGCGGTCCTTACACTGGCACTTGCCATCGGCGCGACTACTGCGGTGATAAGTCTTGTTAACGCGCTTCTGATTCGGCCGCTCCCGTATCGAGAACCGCAGCAGCTCGTCCTGCTCCTTCAGCATTTCAAATCGCAGAATCTCGAGCGCATTCCCGTTTCACCGGCGGAGTTCGTCGACTACGAAACGCGAGCACATAGTTTTGAAAAGCTCGGCGCGTTCAGTTACACAAATTTCAATCTCGCCGGAGAGGATAAGCCCGAGCGGATTTCAGGCGCCACTCTAACCGCAGATGTGCTGCCGTTGCTTGGTGTTTCGCCAATCAAGGGCCGATTTTTCGAAGCCGAAGAATGCACGCTCGGTCGCGACGATGTTGTGATCATCAGCGCGCGTCTATGGCAACGCCGGTTCAACAGCGACCCACAGATCATCGGCACGAAGCTTCTCCTCAACGGCAAAACCTTCACCGTTGTCGGAGTAATGCCGGCGAGTTTCGATTTTCCGCTTCAGCTTTTCAACCTCGGCAACGGTGCCCAATTTGGCGGGCGCGCTGAAATTTGGCAGCCACTGGCGTTCACCGATGATCAGATGAAAGCGCGTTACTCGCGCAGTTTCGCGGTTATCGGACGATTGGCGTCGGCGACGTCGGTCGCGCAAACACAGGCGGAGATCGAGACGATTAACGCGCAGATGCGCCACGAGCATCCGAATAATTACGGACAGGGCAATAGCTTCGGCGGCGATGTATTCCGGTTGCACGATTTGGCGGTGGGCGGAATGCGTCCAGCGCTGCTCATTTTGCTCAGCGCTGTTTTTCTCGTCCTGCTAATCGCCTGCGCGAATCTCACGACGATGTTTCTCGCGCGCGCGGCGGCGCGCGAACGAGAAATGGCCATTCGCGTCGCACTCGGCGCGGGTCCGCTGCGATTGCTCAAGCAAGTTCTGACCGAGAGCATGTTGCTGGCGCTGATCGGCGGAACTGCAGGCGTTCTTCTCGCGCTGTGGGGCGTGGAATTACTGAAGGTCATCGGCGCGCAAACAGTTCCCCGCCTTCGCGAAGTGAATGTCGATCTTGGCGTGTTGGGCGTGACGCTCGCGATTGCTGTCGGCACAGGAATTATTTTCGGTCTCGTTCCCGGTCTCGCTAGCGCGCGACCAGAATTGACTGAAGCACTCAAAGAGGGCGGCCGAAGCTCAACGCAAGGCGCCGGACGCAATCGTTTGCGCAATGGTCTGGTGATCGCCGAAGTCGCGCTCGCGCTCGTCCTGCTTAGCGGAGCCGGACTTCTAATGAAGAGTTTCGCGCGCCTGCAAAACGTGAATCCCGGTTTCAATCCGCGCAATGCTCTGACTTTCGAGATTTCGCTGCCGAAGATTCAATATCCGGATAACCTGTCGATCGTTCGTTTCAACAATGAAGCGCAACGTCGAATCGCGGCGCTTCCCGGCGTTCAAGCTGCCGGATTCAGCACGATCTTGCCGCTCGCCGGGACAAACAGCGATTCATCCTTTGCCATCGAAGGGCAACCATCGAACGATCGTACTCCGAGCCCCGACGAAGAAAACCGCCAGGTTTCTCCAGATTATTTTCGCGCGCTCGAGGTACCACTGATTAAAGGCAGATTCTTCACGGACGCTGATAAGACGGACGCGCCGCCGGTCATTATCGTGAATCAGGCTTTTGCCAAAAAATTCTGGCCGAATCGGGATGCATTGGGAAAACGGATCGTGATGGGAGGCATGTCAGAGCACCCAAATTGGATTACGATCGTTGGAGTTGTCGGCGACGTGCGCCATTTCGGTTTGGACATTGATCCTAAACCAGAAATGTACGTTCCGTTCGCCCAGGACCCGTACTTCACGACAATCTACGTGGTCAGAAGCAACCAGGATCCGCGGAGCTTGCTTCCAGCAATTCGACGCGAGATTCAGGCGATCGATTCTGCGGTGCCTCTCGCGAATATTCGCGGATTCGAGGACGTGATCGCCGATTCAGTCGCGCCGCGAAGGCTTTCGGTCGTTTTGCTCGGAGTGTTTGCCGGCGTCGCGGTGCTGCTTGCAAGTGTCGGGATTTACGGTGTGATGTCGTTTCTTGTCGTTCAACGCACGCAGGAAATTGGTGTGCGGATGGCGCTTGGCGCACAGCGCAGTGACGTCCTGAAACTAATCCTCGGCCGTTCGGTTAAGCTCATCTCTGCTGGGGCGGCCATCGGGCTCGTGGTCGCGCTAATGAGCACGAGCATGTTGCAGGCGTTGCTCTACAACGTGAGCGCATTCGACACGCCAACTTTCGTGCTAGTGACGATCTTGCTCGCTGCTGTCGCCTTGGCTGCGAGCTATCTGCCAGCCATGCGCGCAACCAAAGCCGATCCAATGGTCGCGCTTCATGCCGAGTGATATGAGTGATCTAACGTTCGCTCTGCGCCAGCTCCGCAAATCGCCGGGGTTCACGTTCATTGCCGTTCTGGTGCTCGCGCTAGGTATCGGCGCCAATACGGCAATCTTCAGCGTCGTAAACGCGGTGTTGCTACGGCCGCTGCCGTATCCCCATTCGGAGCAACTTGTGTTGCTGCGCGAGAGATTGCTTGGGCCTGCTGGCTTCGAATCGGGCTCAGTCAGCTATATGAATTATCTCGACTGGCTCGCCGCGCAGAAGAGCTTCACCGATCTCGGGTTGGCAAGGGCGGAGCGTGTCAGCCTCTCGGCTCTCGACGGAAAATCGGCGCCGCAGGCAATTCGTGCGGCGCGCGTCACCGCAAATTATTTGTCGATCTTGCAAGTCCCGCCGCTGATCGGCCGTGACTTCGTCGAGGGCGACGACGTTCCTGGCGCAGCGAAAGTGGCGCTGATCAGCGAGCGAGTTTGGCGGACGCGTTTCGGCGCATCGCCGGGCATTATTGGCCAACGGCTGAATACCGATGGAGTTGCGCGCGAGATCATCGGCGTTGTGCCAGAGAGAGTTCGCTTTCCGCGCGACTGCGACGTTTTCCTGCCGCTGGCTAATCTGCGTGCGGATCATGATTTTCTCGCTCGCGGAAATCACGAGTCTTTTTCCGCGATCGGGCGGCTCAAATCGAATGCGACTTTGCAGCGGGCCACAGCAGAACTGGACACCATCGCAGCCGATCTTGCCCGGCGTTATCCTGATTCAAATACTGGGCGTCAGGTTTCCGCAAAGTTGCTCCTGGAATTTTCGGTAGGCGAATACCGATACCTTCTGGCTGTGCTGCTCGCGGCCGTAGCTTGCGTGTTTTTGATCGCGTGCGCGAATGTGGCGAATCTTCAGCTTGCGCGTGGCCTTGCGCGGCGCAAAGAACTCGCGGTGCGCGCAGCGCTTGGTGCCAGCCGCTGGGACCTGGCGCGTCAAATGTTGATGGAAAGCGGAGTGGTCGCTTTGCTAGGCGGCATTTGCGCTGTGCTAATTGCGCTCTGGAGTCTGGACACAATTCGCGCACTCGTTCCGCCGAATGTGCCACGATTTCAGGAAACGAATATCGATGGCGTTGTGCTTGGGATCACGACAATCATTTCAGTATTGGCTGGATTGCTCGTTGGAATGTGGCCCGCGTTCCGCGTCTCGAATACGTCCTCAGTGGCAAGCGAGTTGCACGAAGAGGCCGCGCGCGGCAGCAGCGGCGCACAACGACAACGCGCCCGCGGGGCGCTCGTGATTGCACAAGTCGCGCTTGCGGTCGTGTTGCTCGCAGCGGCCGGATTGACACTGAAGAGTTTTTGGCGTTCGCAGCAGGTGCCACTTGGATTCGATCCGCGTGGAGTGTTGACCATGACCGTCGCACTGCCGCCGGCGCGTTACGATTCGCCGGAGAAAATCGTTCGCTTCTACGACCAAGTGCTCGAGAAACTGCGGCGAATCCCAGGCGTGGCCGCGGCAGCGATTTGCAATAATGCGCCGTTCGATCACAACGAATGGGACAGCTCATTTCATATTACCGGCACGCCGCCAGATCCTCCCGGTAAGGAGCCTGTCAGCGAAATGGCGATCGTTTCGCCGGATTACTTTCGCGCGCTTGGTATGCAGATTTTGCGCGGCAGAGATTTTGGGCCGGCAGATGTCAGTGGTCATCCCGCAACGGCTGTGATCGATGAACTTGCCGCGCAAAAATTTTTCCCGGGCATCGATCCAATCGAGAGAAAGATAGACGATCCAGTCACCACGGGAGACAGCAACGCGAAGCCCATTCCGGTTACCATTGTTGGAATCGTTGCGCATACCCGGAATAATGCGCCGGGCGACAAGGTTGATGTTCGCAATTTGCCGATGATGTACTTCAGCGCATCGCAGTTTGCGAAGCCCGAACAGATGCTGATTGTGCGCGCGCAAACTCGGCTCAATCCGCATTCGCTAGTGGCTCCCATTAAACAGCAAATCGCAACACTGGATCGTGATCAGGCAGTAACCGAAATCGCCACGATGGAAGAAAACATCGGCGACAGCCTCGCTTCGCGGCGGCTGACAATGACGCTGCTCGGCGTATTTGCGGGGCTCGCGCTGGCCCTCGCGAGCATCGGGCTTTACGGCGTCATGGCGTTAATTGTCACCCAACGCACACGCGAGCTCGGCATTCGCTTCGCTCTCGGCGCCAATCGTGGGGATGTCCTGCGGCTTGTCTTTGGGCAAGGGGCTCTGTTGGTCGGACTTGGTCTCGCCGCGGGATTGCTGGGTGCCTTCATTGCCAGCCGCGCGCTAAGAAGTGTGCTCTACAACGTCGCATCGCTCGACACCGCAGCGCTGATCGGCGCCTTGCTGGCGCTTTCGCTCGTAGCGTTTGTGGCCTGCTTTTTGCCCGCGCGGCGAGCCAGCCTGGTAGATCCAATTGAAGCCCTGCGGATGGAATGAACTCGACTATGATTAAGCTCAAAAACCTGGAACGCAGTTATCCTCTCGGGAAGGAGAAATTCTTTTACGTCCTGCGCGAGATCAATCTGGACATTGAAGAAGGCGATTTTGTCTCTGTGATGGGGCCGTCGGGCGCAGGCAAATCGACGCTGCTGCACATTCTCGGAATGCACGACCACGGGTGGCAGGGCGAATATTTTTTAGGCGAAGCTGCAGTTCATCATTTGAAGCCGAAAGAACGCGCCACACTGCGCAACGAGCAGATCGGCTTCGTGTTTCAGCAGTACCACCTATTAGATGACCTCACGGTCTACGAGAACCTCGATATCCCGCTCTCCTATCGCCGGTACAGCAAGAGTGAGCGCGCCGCGCTGGTGGCCGATACGCTCGACCGTTTTCAAATCGTCGGCAAAAAAGATTTGTATCCTCGTCAGCTTTCCGGTGGACAACAACAGCTCGTCGGCGTGGCGCGGGCGATTATTGCCGAGCCCAGGCTTCTGCTCGCTGACGAACCCACGGGAAACCTGCACTCCAGTCAGGGCGAAGAAATCATGGAGCTGTTTCGCAAGCTCAATGACGAAGGCATGACCATCATTCAGGTCACGCACTCGGAGAAAAACGCATCTTATGGGAAACGTATCATTCAGCTTCGGGACGGCTGGGTCATTCCAAACAACTCAACTCCTTAACTTCTATGTTTGATTCATTCTTTCAGGACATTCGTGTCGGGCTGCGGCTTTTGTTCAAGGACAAAACGTTCTGCTTTTTGGCCGTGCTCGTGCTCGGGCTCGGCATCGGCGCCGCGACGACGCAGTTCACAGTTGTGAACGGAGTCGTGCTGCGTGGTCTTTCTTTCCCGCATTCCGAGCAGTTGATGTCGGTAGGCTTGCTCGATCCAAAGGCGAGCGATCAAAATAACAACTTTGGGTTGGGCTTCATCCCCACAGCGCAGGACTACGAAGACCTGAAGAATGCGCAGCAGTCGTTCGCGATGATGGCCGGTTACCTCAACGGATCGACAATCAACGTCAGCTACAAAAATAATCCGCAGCGTTACACCGGCGGTTACGTCACTGAGGATTTCTTTAAGATTCTTGGCGTCTCGCCGATTCTTGGCCGCGATTTCACCGCGGAAGACAACAAACCAGGCGCGGAGAAGGTCGCGATTCTCGGTCACGAAATCTGGAAACGTGACTTCAATGCTGATCCCAACATCATCGGACAAAGCGTTCGGATGAATGGCAAGGCCGCGACGATCATCGGCGTGATGCCGCCGAATTTTAAATTTCCGGTGTCGGAGGAACTCTGGACGCCGCTTTACAATCAATTTCCGCCGATTCCGCGCGGCGAGTTGCGGATCGGACCCAATAACGCAGCGCCTTCCGTGATGGGCCGGCTGAAACCGGGTGTCACCCTCGATCAGGTGAACGCGGAGTTTATCGGTCTTGCCAGGCGATTGGCCCAGGAATACCCGAAGACGAATCAAAATTTCACGTCGGCAAGCGTGCAGCCGCTGTTGAACTCGATGATTGGTCCGCAATTTCGCCAAACGGTTTGGGCGATGCTCGCTGCCGTCATTCTGGTGTTGCTGATCGCGTGCGTAAACGTGATGAACATGCAATTCGGCCGTGTAGCGTTGCGCGCGAAAGAACTGGCGATTCGCGGCGCGCTGGGCGCAACTCGTTGGCGGCTGGTGCGGCAAATGTTGACCGAAAGTTTCGTGGTCGCGGGACTCGGAGCGATCGCGGGAATTCTCCTCGCCTTCTGGGCGGTCGATATGTTTACGCGCGTTACGAGCGCGCTGTCGAATCCATTGCCCTACTGGGTTCAATTTACGATCGACGGCCGCGCTCTCGCATTCACGGTCGGAATTACTTTGGTCGCAACGATCGCTTCGGGGCTTTTACCGGCATTGATCAGTGCTCACGGCAATGCCGCCGAGATGATGAAAGAAGGCGGGCGCGGCAATACCAGCCGCCTCGCCAACATTATCATGCGCGTGCTTGTGATCGGCCAAATCGCATTGACCGCGGGGTTGTTGATTGCGGCGACGCTGCAAATCAAATCGATCCGCAATCAGCTCAAGCTCAATTACGGTTACGATGAAAACGCGGTTTACACCGCGCGCATGGCCTTGCTGGAAGGCGCTTACACTGAGGACGGGCGCCGGGAGTTTTTCAAACGTGCCGTCCGCGAATTGCGCGCGAATTCGCAGTTCGAAGTCGCGGCGCTAAGCGATCGCTTTCAAATGACCTTCGCCGGCGGCGGCCAGTACGAAGTGGACGGACAAAATTATTTGATCGATCGCGACCGACCGCGCGGAAATTACGAGGCGGTCTCTGACGATTATTTCAGCGCGCTCAGGCTGAAAATTCTCGAAGGCCGCGATTTCACCATTGACGACGCCGATTCGAAACAGCCGATCGCGATCGTGAACGCGAGTTTTGCGCGCAGGCATTGGGGCAACCAAAGCGCGCTTGGTCATCAAGTCCGGATTTTCAATCCCGGCCAACCCCAGCCGTGGCGCACCATCGTCGGGGTGGTTCCGGATACGTTGATGCAGGGGCCGTTCGACCAGCAAACAGACAACGCAGGCTTCTACATGCCGCTGCTCGGCGCGCAACCAGCAACGCAATTTTGCACAATCATCGTTCGGCCGCGCGGCGGACAGAACAGCTTGATCCGGATCTGCCAATCTATTTTCCCGGCACACCAGCGCGGTTACACAATGCGTTCCTTGGTGGCAACCGAATCATCGCGAATCTGTTCGTGATTTTTGGCGTAGTCGCCTTTGTGTTGTCAGCCGTCGGGCTCTATGGCGTGATGAGTTTTTCGGTGAACCAGCGTACGCAGGAGTTCGGAATTCGCATGGCGCTCGGCGCGGACGCAGCGCGGATTTTCCGAATGGTGATGCGACAGGGCGCATGGCAGCTCGTCATCGGTCTTGTGCTTGGCGCGGGTGGCGCGGCGTTGCTGCTCGGAGTCTTGGCCGCAGCTGCGTTGAAAAATATTTTGTTCAAGGTCGACGCGCTCGACCCAACCATTTATTTCGCCGTCGCGGGACTGCTCACGCTCGTGGCCGCGGCGTCTTGTTTCGTTCCCGCGCGACGCGCGACGCGCGTCGATCCGGTCGCTGCTCTTCGTTACGAGTGAACCTGATGAACGACTTGCTTCCATGTTAGCTGAAATTCGTTTCGCTCTGCGCCAGCTCCGCAAATCACCCGGGTTCACGCTCGTTGCTGCCCTGACGCTCGCGCTCGGCATCGGTGCGAACACTGCGATCTTCTCCGTCGTTGAAGGCGCGCTGCTGCGTCCATTACCGTTCCCGCATGCCGAACGACTCGTTAGGATTTACGAAGCACTGGACGAAAATGGCGCGCGTTCGGGATCGTTGAACCTGACTGATCGCACGGTCGCGCGGTTCCGCGAGTTTGGGCACGACATTTTCGAAGATGTTGCTGGTGGAACTGGCAGCGCCGCAGTCGTTGCAATCAATGGCGGTTTGCCCGCGCAGATTGTCCCTGCCGCGCGTATCACCTCGAACTTCTTCGATGTGCTCGGATTACGCCCGGTCCAAGGCCGCAACTTCACCGCAGAAGAAGGGCTCGACAAAGCTGCGAACGTTGCCATCGTCAGCGACGACTTCTGGCGCAGCACTCTAAACTCGCGCCAGGACGTGCTCGGCAGCACGGTTGCGATCGACGGTACTCCGCGCACGATCATCGGCGTGATGCCGAAAGCATTCCGGCATCCCTATCGCGCGAATCTGTGGCTGCCGCTCGCGCTTGAGCCGGACAATGCGGCGACGATTAACAACCACTATCTCTATGGCGTCGCGCGATTGCGTGCCGGCGTGACGCCGGCAAAAGCGGAAGAGGCGGTGAAGCGCATCTGCGCAACAATCAATCGTGACGATCCGAACCCAGCGAATGTGCGCGCTGCTTACATCGCGCCGTTACGCGAGAGCTTCGTGATGGATTTGCGGCCGAAAATCCTCCTCATTATCGGGGCCGCGGTGTGCACGCTGTTGATTGCCGCCGCAAACTTCGCCGGTCTGCTGCTCGGTCGTGTGATCGAGAGGGAAGGCGAGTTTGCCTTGCGCGCTGCGCTAGGGGCGAGCAGGCGACGACTCATCGCGCAACAGCTCATTCAGGCGCTTTTGCTCGCTTTTATCGGGACCGCGCTCGGTCTCCTCATCGCTTTCTGGATTACGCCCACGCTTTTCGCGCTCAGCCCGGAAGGTGCGGACGCAACGGGCAGCGCGATGCGTGAATTTGATTACGCCGCGCGACTGGATCTGCCAGTGTTCGCTTTCGCTGCGGGCGCGATGGCGCTCGTCGGTTTGGGTTTCGGTTTGGTGCCCGCGGCCTGTGCATCACGCACCGATTTACGCGGTGCAATGAGCGTCACCTCACGCGGGGCAACACTCGATCGCAATGCGCGCCGATTGCTCGGTTCCTTCGTTGTGATCGAGCTTGCGATTGCCGCTGCGCTCCTGACCGCGAGCGTCACGGCCACCCAATATTTCCGCAACCTGATCGAGGAGCCATGGGGCTTTGAGACGAAAGATCGCCTCGCCTTCAACGTCACCGTTCCCGATCGATTCTTTCCCACCGCGGCGTCGAAACAGAGCGCGCTCGAAGCTTCGCTCGCGCAACTGCGCAATTTGCCCCGCGTCAAATCCGCCACGGTTGTCTCGCCTTCGCTGATGGACGCGTCGTGGACGTTGATGCTCTTCAACGGGGAAGGCGTGCCCGCACCTGAGCCGCGCGACGTGTACACAGCCTACTCGCGCGTCCCTGTACCCGGCTATTTCCAGAGCATGGGCCAGCCGATCTTGCAGGGCCGCGATTTCAACGCGAGCGACACTGCCGACGCGCCGCTCGTTTGCATCATCAGCCACAGCATCGGGAAACGATTCTGGCCTAACGATTCGCCGATCGGCAAACGCATCCGCTGGGGGCGACTCGATGGAACTCGACCGTGGTTCACGATTGTCGGCGTCGTCGGCGATATGAAAGCGATCGCCGATCCGCGCGACGGTGAAGTGCTCGGCACGATTGCGCGGCCGCTCGCGCAAATGCTCGTGCACGCGACGACACAGCTCGACGACATCACTTTTGTTCTGCACACCGACGGCCGTTCGGTCAACGAGGCAACGATCCGCGCCGCGCTGGCTCGCTCGAACCCCAATCTCGCTGCGTACAATTTCCTCTGGCTCGAAGATGCCACAGCCCGCTCGCGCACGACCGAGCGATTCATTTTCGTCCTCGTCTCGTCGTTCGGATTAGTCGGTCTCGTCCTCGCTGCTGTCGGATTGTATGGCCTGCTCGCGCTGCAGGTCGCGCGCCGCGCACGCGAGTTCGGGATCCGCAGCGCACTCGGCGCTACTGCGCGGCAGATCATCCACTTGGTCGCCCGACAAGGCGCAACGTTGCTTTCGTTAGGTTTCTGTGCCGGCGCGCTCGCGACGTACGGAGTCGTGCACCTGGTGCGAAATCAATGGGCGGATATGCCCGGGCCGAATCTGATCGCGTGCATTTGTGCCGCAATCGTGCTCGGCCTGGCGGTGATGATCGCGTGCTGGTTGCCGGCGCGCCGCGCTGCGCGTGTTGACCCAGTGATCGCGCTTCGCGCCGAATGATATGAACGATCTAAAATTCGCTCTGCGCCAGCTTCGCAAATCGCCGGGATTCACTTTGATTGCCGTCCTGACGCTTGCACTCGGCATCGGATTGAACACGGCCATCTTTAGTTTGATCAACGACCTGTTCCTGCGCGGACTCCCGTTCAAGGAGCCGCAGCGACTCGTGCACATGTATTCGAACGCGCGCGAGCGCAACCTGCTCGAGCTCGCAGTCTCCGTGCCGCGCTTTGAGCATTATCGCGAGAGCCAGACGATCTTCGACGGCTTCGGCGCGGAAAACGTCTCCGCATTCACGCTCACCGGGCTCGGCGATGCCGTGCAGGTCCTCGGCGGCCAGGTGACGTCGAACTACTTCGATGTGCTCGGCGTCCGACCGATCCGCGGGCGCAACTTTTTGCCGGAGGAAGAAAAAACCGCCGATGTGGCGATGGTGACGGAGACCTTCTGGCGCAAACGCCTCGGCGGCGACCCGAATGTGATCGGCCGGGGCATCACGCTGAACGGCATGCCGCACACGATTGTCGGCGTTTTGCCGAACCTGCCTTTTTCATGGGTCGGACCGG
>Ga0193733_1000304_pt1 | contig 17213 bp, 16 predicted proteins | sample U1s2metaG_FD_145076 | JGI IMG/M metagenome (GOLD analysis project Ga0193733, IMG submission 145076) | Soil microbial communities from a riparian zone of the East river system, Colorado, United States - U1s2 | ecosystem: Environmental > Terrestrial > Soil > Riparian zone | place: USA: East River...
GGCATTCGCGTCAACGCCGTCTCGGCCGGCCCTATAAAGACTCTCGCGGCGAGCGGGATATCGGGATTCAGCAAGATTCTCAAGTACGTCGCGGAGAATTCTCCACTGCGGCGAAACGTCACGACAGGGGACGTGGGTAACGTAGCGGCGTTTCTGCTGTCCGACCTGGCGGCCGGGGTGACCGGCGAGATCACCTACGTGGACGGCGGATTCAATACGGTCGTGGGTGCCATACCCGTTTCCGGAGCATCCGAGTAGCTTTGCTACTGCGTCTTTTTTTCCAGCGCCGCGTTGTTGATCTCGACCTTCGCGTCCGCCCGCAGGCCGTCGAGGAAGGACTTGAATTCCTGCGTCCCGCTCGCGCGCCCCAGCTCGCTCTGGACGCTGCGCTGGCGCGTCTCGTCCGGCTGAACGTCCACGACGCGGGTTACGCGATAGATCACGTAGCCGTTGTTCGATTCCATGCCGGCGTACACCGGCAGCTTGGACGCGTCCGCGCCAAAGATCCTCGAGAGGGCTTCGGGACCCAGATCCTGCGGCTCGTCCCGGCTGACGAGCTTGGTCGCGCCGAAGCGAACCGCAGAGGCATCGCCCTTTTTGAGTTCTTCGAGTCGTTCAGCGCCCTGCCTTCTCGCGAGCACCAGGGCTTCCTGCTGCGCAAGCTGTTTGGATAGATCGCCTTTCACCTCGTCGAACGGGCGTAGGCTGGACGGCTTGTGGTCGAGCACGCGTGCCGAAACCAGAACGCTCGGGGCCGTTTCGACGGCCTCGGTGTTGCGCCTGTTCTTGATCGAATCGTCGGCGAAGAGCGCCGCGAGCAGCCGGGCGTTGTTCAGCACCGGCACGGGTGCGGATTGCCGGGTCACTCCTCGAGCATGCTGCACGGTGAGCTTGAACCTTTCCGCGGCCGGTCCCAGCGATTCGGGCTGTTCGTAGACCAAGTTGCTGAATGCCTCCGCGGCTTCGGCAAAGCGCCTGGCGGCCCGCTGTTTTTTCAGTTCGCGCTCGATTTCCGGCCGGGCAGCTTCGAGGCTCTTCATTTTCCCCGCCTTGATACCCGTTATCTTGATGATGTGGAAGCCGAAATCCGACTCGACGAGGTCGCTGATCTGATTCGGCTTGAGCCGGAACGCTGCGTCCTCGAAAGGGCGCGCCATCATTCCGCGCGAGAAGAAGCCGAGGTCGCCTTCCTGAGACGCCGAACCCGGATCACCCGAATTTTTCTTCGCGAGCTCTGCGAAGCTGCCCGGTGACTTGCGCAATTGCGACAGGATCTGCGCGGCGCGTTCCCGTGCGTTGGCCTTTTCCGCATCGCCTGCGCCCCTCTTCACCCCGATCAGTATATGGCTCGCCCGGCGCTGCTCCGGCTCGCCGTACTTGGAAACGTTCGACTCGTAATACGCCTTGATCTCGTCTGCGCCGACCTGCTCCGAGGCAAGCAGGGTGTCGACGCTCAGCACGAGGTATTCGACACCCACCTCTTCGGGCACCTGGAAACGGGCGGGATTGCCGTCGTAGAACGCGCGGACTGCCTCCGCGGTAACTTTGGGCCGCGCGAGCTGCGCGTCGACCTGAATTCGATGCTCGGCGATCTCCCGCTGCTGTGCGCGCAACTGCGCAAACTGGCGGGAGACCGCCTTCGATGCGAGCCCGGAATCGGCCAGAGCGCCGGTGAGCTGCTGCATCAGGAGATCGCGACGCAAGGCCCCATCGAACGCCTCCGAGCTCATTCTCTCGTTTCGAAGCGCCGCGTCGTAGCGCTCCCTGGAGAATTTCCCGTCGACCTGGAAAGCGGGGATCGACATCGTCGTCTCGACGAGCATCTCGTCGGAAACGGTGAGATGATTCCGCGCCGCGTGCTGCATCATGAGGCGCTGCGAGATCATGCCCTCGAGCAGCTCCTGGCGGAGCGCGGGCGAATCGAACATCGCCGGATCGAAGTTCCGTCCGAGCATTCCGCGCACGCGTTCCTGCTGCTGCCGCAGCGCTTCGCCGAATTCCTGCTCGCTGATCTTCTGCCCGCCTACGCTGGCGACTTCGCCCGCGCCCGCCGTTTCGCGCTGGGTCCACTGGATCCCCCAGAACGCGAACGGGGGCACGATCACCAGCGCGAGCACGAACTGCAGAAGACGTTTGTGCTTGGTGACGAAATCGAACATGGTGTCTCTTGACGAAAAAAAACGAACCGCGGGAATTCTGGCGGAGCGGACGGGACTCGAACCCGCGACCCCCGGCGTGACAGGCCGGTATTCTAACCAACTGAACTACCGCTCCGTCTCATTGCTGCCCGGCCAGTTGAGCGGCGCCACGCGTCCGTTCCAACTGGCCGACGTAAACCGGCGCCAACGGCGTCCGGATTTACGGAATGGTGGGTGCTGACGGGATCGAACCGCCGACATTCGCCTTGTAAGGGCGACGCTCTACCCGCTGAGCTAAGCACCCCTTCACAGGAAACCCGACGCCATCGCTGAGCGCCGGGCCGGTCCCGGAAGGGCTGCTAGTTTACTGCATCCTTCAGGGCTTTTCCAGGACGGAATTTGGGAACTCTTGCCGCCTTGATCTTGATTTCCATACCGGTTTGCGGATTGCGCCCGGTGCGCGCCGCGCGCCGGCCGACGTAGAACGTTCCGAAACCGACCAAGGTAACCATGCTGCCTTTCTTCATCGCCGTCTTGATTGCGGTAACGGCCGCGTCGAGGGAGCGTCCCGCGGCCGCCTTCGAAATGTCGGCGGATCTGGCGATGTGATCGATGATTTCCAGCTTGTTCATTCGGCCCCCTTGGAGTTCGGTTGATGACGCATCAATGGGCACAACCCGCCTCCCAGCTGGGCGATGACCGTGGACTCAGCGAAGACCGGTCTCCCGGCGCCGCCCAAAAAGGAACCGGCGCATGCGAAAACTGGGCTTTGCTTATTCCGCGGCTGAAATCGGTTCGTGAGAGCGGGCGCGACATCGCACGCCCGTTCACAATATATAGCAATTGCAAAAGCACCGTGTCAAGTATTCGCGGCTTGACATCCAGATTTTTTTTGCGCGAAGGCGAGAGAAGGCTCGGCGGCAGCGGTCCGCTGACGCCGATGCGGGATCCTTAGAGAAACTTCAGGCGGCGACTATCGCGGTGCGATTCGCTCCGCGCTGCACCAATCTAGTGAGTGACCACCGTGGAGGAAGTCTTGTCGTCGGCGACCGGAGGAACCGGGGGCGCGTCCGACGTGGGCTTGCGCGGTTCCGGCAAGCGCTCGAGAGCGAGCTCGAGCACCTGGTCCATCCATTTCACCGGAAGAATTTCCAGTCGATTCTTGATGTTGTCCGGGATTTCTGCCAGATCCTTCACGTTCTCCTCCGGGATGAGAACGGTCTTGACGCCGCCCCGGTGCGCCGCGAGGAGCTTCTCCTTGAGTCCGCCGATTACCAGGACTTCGCCGCGCAAGGTGATCTCGCCGGTCATCGCGAGGTCCGCCCGGACCGGAATTCCCGTCAGCACCGACACCATCGCCGTGCAGATGCCGATTCCGGCGCTCGGGCCGTCCTTGGGCGTCGCGCCCTCGGGGAGATGCACGTGGATGTCGTTTTTCTGGTAGAAGTCCTCTGGGACGCCGAGCTTGGACGAGCGGTTGCGCACGACCGAGAGCGCAGCCTGGATCGACTCCTGCATCACCTCGCCGAGTTTCCCGGTCGTGATGGTCTTGCCTTTGCCCGGCATCGTGACGGCTTCGATGGTGAGGAGCTCGCCACCGACTTCGGTCCACGCAAGCCCCGTCACCTGCCCGACCTGGTTCTTTTTCTCGGCAATCCCGTAGGTGAAGCGGCGCACACCGAGGAACTTGTCCAGGTTCTTCGGGGTGACCAGGACCCGCTTTTCCTTGTCCTTGGTCACCAGCAGCTTGACGACCTTGCGGCAGATCTTGGAAATCTCGCGCTCCAGACTGCGCACGCCCGCCTCGCGCGTGAAGTAGCGGATGATGTCGCGGAGAGCCGCCTCGGACACCGATACCTCCTCCTTCTTCAGCCCGTTGTTCTTGAGCTGCTTGGGCAAAAGGTAACGGGAGGCGATGTTGACCTTCTCATCCTCGGTATACCCGGATATGCGGATCACTTCCATGCGGTCGAGCAGCGCCGGAGGAATATTCAGCGTGTTGGCGGTCGCGACGAACATCACTTCAGAGAGGTCGTACTCGACTTCTACGTAGTGGTCCGTGAAAGTGTGGTTCTGTTCCGGATCGAGCACTTCCAGGAGCGCCGAGGACGGGTCGCCGCGGAAGTCCATGCCCAGCTTGTCCACCTCGTCCAGCAGGAACAGCGGGTTGCGCACGCCGATCTTGCTCATGTTCTGGAGGATCTTGCCGGGCATCGAGCCGATATAGGTGCGCCGGTGGCCGCGGATCTCGGCCTCGTCGCGCACGCCGCCCAGCGACATGCGCACGAATTTGCGGTTGGTGGCGCGGGCGATCGATTGTCCGAGAGAGGTTTTTCCCACCCCGGGCGCGCCCACCAGGCACAGGATCGGCGCCTTGACCTTGTCCACGCGGATCTGCACCGCTAGGTACTCGACGATGCGCTCCTTCACTTTCTCCAGTCCATAGTGGTCGGCGTCCAGAATCTTCTCGGCCGCCCCGATGTCGCGCGAGATCTTGCTGCGCTTCTTCCATGGGAGGTTGACGAGCGTCTCGACGTAATTGCGCACCACCGTCGCCTCGGCCGACATGGGCGACATGAGACGCAGCTTCTTCAGCTCGCCTTCGGCCTTCTTGCGCGCCTCCTTGGGCATGCGCGCGGCCTTGACGCGCTTTTCCATTTCCTCGAGATCGGCGCCGTCCTCGCCTTCGCCAAGCTCCTTTTGGATCGCCTTCACCTGCTCGTTCAAGTAGTACTCGCGCTGGCTCTTCTCCATCTGCCGCTTGACGCGGCCGCGGATGCGCTTCTCGACCTGGAGAATGTCGATCTCCGTTTCCAGCTGCGAAAGCAGATGCTCGAGGCGCGCCTTGACCTCGAACATCTCCAGCACCTGTTGCTTCTGCTCGAGCTTGAGCGGCAGATGTGCGGCGATCGTATCCGCCAGGCGCCCGGCCTCTTCGATTCCCGCAAGCGAAGTGAGGATCTCGGGCGGGATTTTCTTGTTCAGCTTCACGTACTGGTCGAACTGAGCGATCAGCGCCCGGCGCATGGCCTCGATCTCGGTGACGTCTCCCGCGTCAGCCGGGACGGCCGTGGCCTCGGAAACGTAATGGCTGCGCATATCATCGATGCTCTGGATCCGGGCGCGCTGGCTGCCTTCCACCAGCACCTTGACGGTGCCGTCGGGGAGTTTGAGCATTTGCAGGATGTTCGAAATGCAGCCGATCTTGTACAGGTCCTCGGCGGTGGGCTCGTCCTTGGCCGCGGATTTCTGTGCAACGAGCAGGATGCTCTTGCCCGCTTCCATGGCGATTTCCATCGCCTTGATCGACTTTGGCCGTCCGACAAAGAGCGGGATGACCATGTGCGGGAACACGACCACGTCCCGCAGCGGCAGCAGCGGATATTGGTTCGGTGCGGATGCGATCTCGTTTGCCATGGCGTTCCCGGGGAAAAGAATCAAAAGCTACATTGGGGCGATGCGCCCCCCGTTCAAGCCGCGCCCCGCCGGGGACGACAGCCGTCGCTCAAGCCGTGCCCGCCACCTTCGGCGGTTCGGTGTAGATGAGAAGGGGCTTGCCCTCGCCGATAATGGTGTTCTCGTCCACCACGACTTTGCTCACATTCTCCATCGTCGGAAGATCGAACATGAGGTCAAGCAGCACCTGTTCCAGGATCGAACGCAGGCCCCGCGCCCCGGTCTTTCGCGCCAAGGCTCTCTTGGCGATTGCCTGCAGCGCCTGCGACCGCACTTCCAGATCCACCCCCTCCATGCCGAACAGCTTCTGATATTGCTTGATGAGGGCGTTCTTCGGCTCGGTCAGTATTTGGATCAATGCCTGCTCGTCGAGTTCCACGAGCGTCGCCACAACCGGCAGCCGCCCTACGAACTCGGGTATGAGCCCGTATTTGATGAGGTCTTCCGGCTCGACCGTGCGCAGGATCTCGCTGATGTCCTTGCCGTTCTTCAGGCTTCTTACGTCCGCACCGAAGCCGATGCCGCTCTTTTCGGAGCGGCTGCGGATGATCTTTTCCAGGCCGTCGAACGCTCCCCCGCAGATGAACAGGATGTTCGTGGTGTCCACCTGTACGAAGTCCTGGTTGGGATGCTTGCGGCCGCCCTGCGGCGGCACCGACGCGATCGTCCCCTCGATCAGTTTCAGCAGCGCCTGCTGCACGCCTTCGCCGGAAACGTCCCGGGTGATCGAAGGGTTATCGGACTTGCGCGAAATCTTGTCGATCTCGTCGATATAGACGATGCCGCGCTTCGCCTTGTCGACGTCGTAGTCGCAGTTCTGGAGCAGCTTCTGGATGATGTTCTCCACGTCCTCGCCGACATAGCCCGCCTCGGTGAGCGTTGTCGCGTCGGCGATCACGAACGGAACGTTCAGGAGGCGCGCCATCGTCTGCGCGAGCAGCGTCTTGCCCGATCCGGTGGGGCCGACGAGGAGGATGTTCGATTTGGCGAGCTCGACCTCGTCGTTCTTCGAGAGGTGCTTCAGGCGCTTGTAGTGGTTGTATACCGCGACCGAAAGGATCTTCTTGGCGAGTTCCTGCCCGATCACGTACTCGTCCAGTATCCCGCAGATTTCCCGGGGCGTCGGCAGGTCGGATTTGGAGGGCTTGCCGCCCTTGTCCGCGGCGCTTTCCTCGCGGATGATGTCGTTGCACAGCTCGATGCACTCGTCGCAGATGAACACCGACGGCCCGGCGATCAACTTCCTCACCTCGTGCTGGCTCTTGCCGCAGAAGGAGCAGTAGAGAAGTTTTTCGCCGCCGGTTTTTTCGGTCATGACGTTTCCGCCTTCAACCCGCCGCTGCTGCCGCCGCCGCCTCGGCCCGCGAAGTCAGCACCTTGTCGACGAGGCCGAATTTCACCGCGTCTTCAGCCGAAAGGAAATTGTCGCGATCGGTGTCCTTCGAGATGCGCTCCACGCTCTGGCCGGTGTGCTTCGCCATGATCTCGTTCAGGCGCTGGCGCAAGTAGAGGATTTCCTTGGCGTGGATCTCGACGTCGGACGCCTGGCCCTGGAAGCCGCCCATCGGCTAGTGAATCATCACCCGGGAATTCGGCAGGCAGAAACGCTTGTCCTTGTCGCCCGCGGCGAGCAGCAGCGCGCCCATGCTGGCCGCCTGCCCGACGCATAGCGTGGAGACATCGGGCTTGACGAACTGCATGGTGTCGTAGATCGCAAGCCCGGCGGACACCGAACCGCCCGGGGAATTGATGTAGAAAAAGATGTCCTTGTCGGGGTTTTCCGACTCGAGGAAAAGGAGCTGCGCGACGATCAGGTTGGCCGAGATCTCGTTGACCGGACCGACGAGGAAAACGACGCGTTCCTTGAGCAGGCGCGAGTAGATGTCGTAGGCGCGCTCGCCCCGTCCGCTCTGCTCGATCACCATGGGGATCAGCCCCAGGTCCTGCGGATCCTGACTGGACGCCCGGACCTGCGGCGCGCCCGTGCTCCAGGTCATGCCGCTCATTTCGCTGCTCCCATCAGTTCATCGAAGCTGATCGCCTTATCCTCCACCTTGGCACGCTCGAGGACCCAGCCAATGACGTTCGACTCGATTGCCAAGCCCTCGAATTCGTTCAAACGCTGCGGCTCCGAGTAGACCCATCTTACCACTTCGAAGGGCTGTTCATAGGTCTGGGCGTGCTCGGTCACCAGCGCGCGCACCTGCTCGGGCTTGGCGCCGAGCTCGTGCGATTTGACGAGCTCGCCGAGGATGAGTCCCAGCATCACGCGCCGCCGCGCCTGCCCCTCGAGCGCCTCGGGCTTCACGGGCAGTCTTTCCAGCTTGACGCCGCGTGCCTCGAGGTCCGCGCGCGCCTGCTGCACCATGCGCTGCATCTCGATTTCCACGAGCGACTTCGGCAGCTCGAGCGTCGCCGAGTCGATGAGCGCCTGCATGACCTTCTGCTTGACCTCTCCCTCCACGCGTTTCTTGACTTCGCGCTCGACGTTCGCCCTGACCTCATCGCGCATTTTCGCGATATCGCCGTCGGCCACGCCGAGCGATTTCGCGAATTCGGCATCGATCGCCGGGAGCTTCGGCATCTCGACTTTTTGCACGCTGACCTCGAAGTCCGCGCTCTTTCCGGCAATTTCCTTGCCCGGGTAGCCGGCGGGGAAAACCACCGGAAAAGTCTTCCGCTCACCCGCGCTGACGCCAGTGAGACCGGACTCGAACTCGGGCAGCATGCGGCCCTCGCCGAGCACCACGGCCACCCCGATACCCGTGCCCCCGGAAAATTCGTTCCCGTCTATGCGGCCGGTGAAATCCACGGTGACGCGGTCACCCGTTTCCGAAGCACGCGTCACGGCTTCCCAGCTCGCGCGCTGCTTTCGCAGGATCTCAACGGTGCGGTCGACATCCGCATCGTCCACCGCGTGGGTGGGTCGCTGAATCGTCGTTGCCGACAAATCTCCGAGCTTTACCTCCGGGTAGATCTCGAAAGTGGCGCTGAAGGTGAGTTGTTTCTCGTCGCCCCCCTCCTTGCGTTCGATGCGCGGATAACCGGCGACCTTCAACTTCTGCTCCTGGACCACTTCGGAAAACGCTTTTTGCACAGCGTCGCCGATCACTTCCGACCGTACCTGCGGCCCATAGTGCTGCGCGACGATCTTGAGCGGAACCTTGCCCGGGCGAAAGCCGTCCATGCGCACGGTGCGCGAGAGCTTGCGCAGCCGTTGCTCGACTTCGCGGTCGATCTGCTCGGCCGGAACCGCCATGTTGAGCCTCCGTTCCAGTCTGCTTAACGCTTCGATGCTCGTTTGCATTCCCGAAAACCCTGTTCCTTGGTGCGAAGGAAGGGACTCGAACCCCCAAGCCTTGCGGCGCTGGAACCTAAATCCAGTGCGTCTACCAATTCCGCCACCTTCGCGGGCTCACGACAAACCGGACTCGCAATGCGCGTGCCATTCTACAGTAAAGCCTCCTATACTGTCAGCCTAAGAGGCTGAAACCCTTTGAAAAATAGGGCAATGTCGGTCGGTCATTACGAAAACTTTCCAGTCGCTTCCGTGCTGCTTCCGGCGGCGCTGCGCCACCCCGTGTCGGTCATTTACCGATTCGCGCGCACGGCGGACGATTTCGCCGATGAAGGCGATCTGCGCCCGCACGAGCGTCTTGCCCGGTTGGAGGGCTACCGCGCGGAGCTGCGCCGGCTCGAGGCCGGTCGTTCCCCGGGGTCGCCCCTTTTCCAGGAGCTGAGCGAAGTGGTCGCTGCTCATCACCTTTCGCTTGCGCCGTTCCATGACCTCCTCGATGCTTTCTCGCAGGACGTCATCAAGCAACGCTACGCAAACTTCGCCGAGGTGATGGACTATTGCCGCCGTTCGGCCGATCCTGTCGGGCGTCTGATGCTGCAACTGTACGGCGAAAGCGACAATCACAACATCGCCTGCTCGGACGCGATCTGCTCGGCCCTGCAGCTCATCAACTTCTGGCAGGATGTGGAAATCGACTTCCGCAAGAACCGCATTTACCTTCCGCAAGAGGACATGGCGAGGTTCGGCGTCAGCGAACACCAGATAGCCGCATGCGACGCCTCCGGCGGCTGGTGGAACCTGATGCGCTTTCAGATCGAACGCGCAAGATCGATGATGCTCGCCGGCGCGCCGCTCGCCAAGCAGCTACCGGGCCGCATCGGACTGGAAATCCGCACCGTAGTTCAGGGAGGTCTGAGGATCCTTGAAAAGCTCGACGAGGCACGCGGGGACATGTTCCGCCACAGGCCCGTACTGCGCGCTTGGGACTGGCCGCTGATGCTCGCGCGCGCGCTGGTGATGTAATGACGCCCGAAGAATACTGCCGCGAAAAGGCTGCACACAGCGGCTCGAGCTTCTATTACTCGTTTCTGTTTCTGCCGCCTGAGCGGCGGCGCGCGATCACCGCGCTCTACGCTTTCTGCCGGGAGGTGGACGACGCGGTGGACGAGCCCAGCGATCCGTCCGTCGCCCGCGCGACCCTGACCTGGTGGCGCGGCGAGGTCGCGCGGCTTTTCGCCGGCGACCCGCAGCATCCGGTGACGCGCGCGCTCGCCCCTGTGATCGAGCGGTTCGGGATCGCGCAGACGAAGCTGGACGAGATCATGGACGGCATGGAAATGGACTTGAATCAGAGCCGCTATCTGAATTTTTCGGGCCTGCAGCTCTACTGCCATCGCGTGGCGGGCGTGGTCGGCGAGTTGGCGGCGGGCATTTTCGGCTACCGCAACGCGAAGACGCCGGAGTACGCCGAAAAGCTCGGACTCGCGTTCCAGCTCACCAACATCATCCGCGACGTCGGGGAGGATGCGCGAAAAAACCGCATCTATCTTCCCATGGACGAGCTGAAGGAATACGGGGTGACGGCGGCGGATATTCTCAACGCAAGTCACACGGAAAACTTTGTCCGCCTGATGCGCTTTCAGGCCGAGCGCGCGCGGCGCTGCTACGACGAGGCCCTAGCGCTCCTGCCGGCGGAGGACCGCCACGCGCAGCGCCCCGGCCTGATGATGGCCGCGATCTATCGCGCGCTGCTCGACGAAATCGCCGGCGACAATTACCGGGTGCTCGACCAGCGCACGGCGCTGACTCCGATCCGCAAGCTCTGGATCGCGTGGCGAACCTGGGTCACGGCTTGAGTGGCGTCGCGGTTGTCGGCGCCGGCTGGGCCGGACTCGCTGCTGCGGTCACCCTCGCGGAGCGCGGCCTTCGCGTAACGGTTTTCGAAGCCTCGCGCAGCCTGGGGGGTCGGGCGCGGCGCGTCTCCATCGACGGAATCGACCTCGACAACGGCCAGCACGTCCTGATCGGCGCGTATCGCGAGACGCTGCGCCTGATGCGCCAGGTCGGCGCCGACCCGGACGAGCTTCTTCTGCGCTTGCCATTCGAGCTGCGCTATGCCGACGGCTTTCACCTGCGCGCGCCGCGGCTCCCCTACCCGCTCAATCTGCTCTGTGCGCTCCTCCGCGCAAAGGGCTTGGATCTCGTTCAGAGCTTTGCCGCGCTGCGCTTCATGGCTTCGCTTCGCGCCCGCGAGTTTCGCATCGAACCCGACTGCAGCGTCGCCCGGCTGCTCGACGATCAAAAGCAGAGCGGCGCGCTGCGCACCCGCGTCTGGGAACCTTTGTGCGTTTCGGCGCTCAACACGCCCGTCGATTCCGCCTCGGCGCAGATCTTCGTCAACGTGCTGCGCGACGGCCTCACGGGCGCGCGCGCGGCGAGCGATCTCCTGATCGCGCGCACAGACCTCGGGCGCCTCTTCCCGGAGCCGGCGGCTGAATACGTGAAGGCGCACGGCAGCGCCATCGAACTCGGCGTGCCGGTGCGCCGCGTCGCGCGCGTGCCTGGCGGATTCCGTCTCAACGATGCGCAAACGTTCTCCTCCGTGGTGATCGCCTGCGGGCCGCACCAGGCGGGGCAACTGCTGGTGCAATTGTCCGAGCTCGACGATGCGCTTTCCGCGATCAACGCCTTCGCGTACGAGCCGATCGTCACCTGCTACCTGAAGTATCCCGAATCCGTATCGCTGCCCGCACCCATGCTCGGCTTCAGCGGGGGAATCGCGCAGTGGATATTCGACCGCGGCCGGCTCGGCGGACCGAAGGGCCTGCTCGCGGCGGTGATCAGCGCGTCGGGCGCGCACGAAGAATTGACCAAAGAAGAGTTGACGGCACGGATCGGGATCGAATTGAAGGCGGCCCTCGGCGAGCTGCCCTCACCGCAGTGGTCGCAGGTCATCACGGAAAAGCGCGCGACGTTTTCCTGCACGCCTTCGCTCGCCCGGCCGGAGGCATTCACCGCGATTCGCGGCCTGGTGCTCGCGGGAGACTACGTGGCGAGCGAATACCCGGGGACGCTGGAAGCCGCCGTGCGCAGCGGGATTGCCGCCGCGACGGCGGTGGAGAAGAATTAACGCTATTTCTTTCTCGGGTCATCCGACGGGTTCACATAAGTGACTCCCCACGGCCCCACGCCATGAAGCTGCACGATCGTTTCCCTTTTCGTCCAGCCGAAGTGGTTGATCTTGGGCTGCACGATAGCGACGCTGCCCGCCGACAATGCCTTGGTCTGCTTCGGATCCAGCTTGTCTCCTGTTCCCATATTGAAGGTGCCTGAGATAACCGTGACATGCTCGATGGCGGGATGCGAGTGGGCAGGAATTTTGTAGTTGGCGGGGAACTTCAGGCGAACCGTAAACGGCTTTGCCTCGTTCATCGGGCCCTCGATCACGGCGATTTTCGCACCCGCCGGCAGCGACGGAACGTCAGCCCACGTGAGGTCCTTGGGCCCAACCATGACGTGCTCGGAGTGGCCTTGTGCCCATGCGACCGGGGCCACGAGTGAGAAAAATGCGAACGTCGCCGTTGCGAACGCGGCTTGAGATGCTTTCATCGTTCCCTCCTTCGGTTTGAACATAAAAGTGACTCGTTCGAGGCCATCCCAACATTTATAGAGCGCTGGCAGTCGCCCCGCCTTGTGCCAGCCTAACAATCAACCGCACCGGCCGCATCCTAGAACCATCTACGAGTATAGGCAAACATCTACCTGCATCGTCGGCACCAATGCAGGGCTAGACGCCTCGTTGAGCAAGGAGATCAATATATGCCCCTTCGACCAACTGCGACGATTCAATGCCAAGGCGAACCATAAGACTCTGAGCTTCGCGGATACCCGCTTCCGCGAGTTCACCCTCGTTGAGAACGACCTCAAGTTCAAGAAAGTGCCCCAAGCCCTTGACGTTGTCCAGGTGGACACGTGTTCTTCCGACGAGAAAGAGTGTTCGATGCTTCTGAACCCGGCCCACCTGGCCGTATGCCTGAGACAGAGACTCGCGCAGCGTATCGGGAGCAGACGTCGGCGAACGCAGGTAGAAGGACTCTTTCGGGCCGCGTTGGTTTGCCCGACGGTAGAAGATCAGCTCCCCTTCTTCACTCGAGAACGCACGTAATTTCAACCTTCCCGAGTCGCACCGAAAGAAGGTGTCGTCTTGAATGATCTCGATAGGGCCTTCGTCCGCAATAGCCGCAGCCTTCGGCGCGAGCGCCTCAATGCTCTCGATATGAGCCTTAATCTCGATGTTTCGCGCCATGGACGTCTCACAAGCGAGTTGACTAGCGGACGAGACGAGCGCGGAGCGCCAGACCCGCAATTTCGTCTGCCCGAACGTGTCGCTAGGTGTCAGATGTCCTCGCACCTGGACGCTCCATTGCGACTTCAGATTCGGTGAAGCCAAGCTTCTCATAGAACGCCGCAACGCCCGCTGGGGTCGCCCGCAGGACCCAAGTGATTCGCCGGTCGTCGCCCATGGCTGCTTTGACCAGGGCGCGGCCCACGCCCTTTCGCCGATGCCTCTCGGCGACCACAAGCATCGAAATGTAGCCGTTCGCCATACCGTCGCAGAGGGCGCGCAAGAAGCCTAGCACTTCGCCGCCCTCAACGGCCACAAGCGTCAACTGCGACCGTGAGAGAAGTTTTCGGAAGTCTTCCGGGTCGGAAACTCCGCGCTCCCACCCGCTGGCCACAAGGAGGCGTCGGGCCGCTTCGACCTCCAACGATTGAATGGCGCGGATCTCCATCTGCTCGATGGAATGCGAGCTCTAACGACCGATTTGAGCGGCCGGCCGCCGCTGGTTAACAAAGCCACGCTCTTCCACGGTCTACTCGAACGCGTTCTTAAGCATCAATGTTACGCCCCTGAAGCACTTCGTCGATGACGCTCCAAGGTCGCGCCGCCTCGACGGCATTCGTTTCGGTGAGACCCGCTGCGACGATCAAGGCCTTCCACAAGGTCCAGGCGCGGCCGCGGGCCCATGTACCGGCGTCGAGGGGAAGCATTGCGCGGAAGGCTTCCCGGCTTTCGCCGCTAAAAAGCGTCCAAGCAATGGACAAATCGCATGCGGGGTCGCCGACCCCCAGCATTCCGAAATCGATGACAGAGCTCAACCGGCCCGCTTTCACCAGGAGGTTTCCAGCGCTGACGTCGCCGTGGATCCACACCGGCGGACGGTCCCAGGTGGTATCGAGCGCCGCTTCCCAAACTTCCGTGACAGCCTTCGTATCGATCTTGCCCTTTAGAAGGGCAATCGCCTGGCGCGTCTCAGCGTCATAGGTGGTCAGCGACCCACCACGATGAAAGTTGTGCGGCCCGGGCCGGGGTCCACCCGTCGCGTCGATGCGTTGCAGGGCGATGAGAAATTGCGCGAGGCTGGCCGCGAAGGCGCTCAGATCGCCGATGCGCTCCGGCGCGGCAGTGTCGCCCTCGATCCATCGGTAGATGGACCACCTCCACGGATAGCCACGCACCGGTTCTCCGATCGCCAAAGGCGTTGGAATCGGAAGAGGCAGCAAACGCGCCAACTTTGGAAGCCAACGGTGTTCCTTCTCCACCTGCACCGAATAATCGGCGGCGCTCGGCAAGCGCACGATCATGTGCTCGCCCAAGTGAAAGGTTTTGTTGTCCCAGCCGCCGACCGCGGCCGACCGGACAGGAAGGTCCGCCCATTGCGGAAACTGGGCGGCCACCATGCGGCGCACGAGCGTGTCGTCTATGACCGGCTGCTCGAAGTCCATCTTGTCAGTCATGCTGACGCAAGCCGCGCGCGCCTATTCTCTTCGATTTGCAAAGCGCAGGAGCTGTTCGTCGGAAAACCGGAAGTACACCTTTCCGCTTACGTGAGTCGCACCCAGCTCGCGATAGAACGACAGGGCTTCAGGGTTGGTGTCATCAACCGTCCAGTCGAAGCGGCTGCAATTCTTGGCTACGGCGTACCTCGCCGTCCAACGCATCAACGTCCGCCCCACTCCCGCACCCCGCTTGTCTGACACTACGTACAACTCCTTCATGAATAGCTGCCCCCGTTCCTTGGGCGCCGGATAGAGCAGCGATATCGTAGCGAGGCCGATGGCTCGCGATGCTTCGCTTGCGATGACAAGGCGAACGCCAGAGTCCGGTCCGAGAATGTTGCCAATCAGGTTGGCTTTAACTACGTCCCGAGAGGACGCGTTGTCTCGGTTGTAGTGCGAGCTCATCTCGTGCAGGAGATCAACCACCGACTCCAATTGTTCTTGCCGAAAGAACGCGATCTCCATGTGCAGTTGTGACGGTTAAGGTTCGCGTTGAGCGGCGCGCGGCCCTTTGGGTAACTTCGTGCATCTTTTCTGCTCGCACGTAATGACCGGCTTGGGGACCACCATGCAGTCTGAAGCAATCCGCAGCTTTCCCTGGTACGCCCTCTGCAGCGCATTAAATTGTCGTACTTTTCCTTCAAGCAAAGGCACGTCTGTGTTCCCTACAGAGTACGCCAGATAACTGCTTGGCCCACCGCATGGTTTTGATCCGTACCCGATAGACTTGCACTCGGAATCGTAGGTACAGGTGGCATCTCCGACAATCCCTTGAATTTCGGTTCGTAGACCTTGGAGTTCGCTGCGGTACTGATCGAGCGTTCGTTCGTCAGCGGCTTCCGATCGAGGTATTCCAACGCACATTAGAGCAACGAGGAAAGCGATCGGCGAGTAATTCATTGCAATGTGAGCCTGACTGGCACTACAGTCCAATCGCGCGCAGATCGATCCGCCCCTTCCTCACCGGCGGACACCAGAGGTACACTCCCGTCACCGGGCGCGTAAACGTAAACAGCGCGTCGGCCGTCCCGTCCTCGGAGCCGACCATGCGTTTCAGCTGCGCCTCGAAGGCGTCGAGCGACTTGCCGAAGGCGACGAACACGAGCCCGGCGCGCGTCGCGTCCGCCCAGGGCATCGAGCGCCGCAGCACGAAGGCTTCCGGCGAAAAGCTCTCCTGCTCGGTCCGCTTCACGTGCGCCGAAGGCGGCGCGTTGCCGATCTCTTTGTTGTCGTTCTTGCGCCGGCCGATGGTGTCGTCCTGCTTCTTGCGCGGCATCGCCGCGAATTTGTCCAGATCGTGCACCCACTGCTGGACTGCAACGAAGCTCGCGCCGCCGAATCCCGCCCGCTTGTCGTTGACTATCGCAGCCTCCACGGCTTTCTTCCCTTTCGGATTCTCGGTGCCGTCCTCGTAGCCGGTAAGGTCGCGCCCGCTGCCGTGCTTGAATGCGTCGATGACGCCTGTTGTCTCGAAAGCGGGCGCGAGGATCTTCTCGACCTCGCGCGCGCGGAGCACGATCTCGCCGCGGTCTTCCCCGCGCAGCCAGCACCACAGGGCGGCGGGGGTCGAAGGCACGTCGACGCCCTGGCCCTTGTGATGCGGAAACGGGCGCAGCCCCTCGATTCTCTTTTGCAGCGCGAAGAGCAGGACGGCGCCGAGCCCGACGACGCAGCTCTCGCCGTCCGCCGTTGCGGCCAGGGCCCGCAGCGCGGCTTCCGGGCGCACGCCCTGCTTCAGCCCGAACGTGAGATGACGGGCATGCCGCGGAATAGGGGCCAGGATTCCGGGTTGAGCGTTCTTCAAGGCGTCTCCCTTTTTCGGCGCAGACTTCATCGCCGAAAACGTGCGATTGCGTCCGCGACGCGCTCGACGGCGATGATCTCGAGGCCGTCGATTTTCTGCTTCGGCTGATTGGCCCTGGGGATGATCGCCTGGGTGAAGCCGAGCTTGGCGGCCTCCTTCAGCCGGTCCTGGCCGCGCGGCGCGGGGCGCACCTCGCCCGCGAGGCCGACTTCGCCGAACACCGCGAGCTTCTCCGGCAGCGGCTTGTCGACGTGCGAGGAGACGATGGCGAGCAGCACCGCGAGGTCGGCGGCGGGCTCGCTGATGCGAACGCCGCCGACCGCATTCACGAATACGTCCTGATCGTAGCAGGCGATTCCGGCGTGGCGGTGCAGCACAGCGAGCAGCATCGCCAGGCGGTTCTGCTCCAGCCCCACCGTCAGCCGCCGCGGATTGGGCGCGTGCGCCGCGTCAACCAGGGCCTGGATCTCGACCAGCAGCGGTCGCGTGCCCTCCTGCGCGACGAGAATGCACGAGCCCGCCACTTCGCCGGAGTGCTGCGACAGGAAAATCGCCGAAGGATTGGAAACCCCGCGAAGGCCCTTGTCGGTCATCGCGAACACGCCCAGCTCGTTCACCGCCCCGAAGCGGTTCTTGAAGGCGCGGATGAGCCGGAAGCTCTGGTGCGTGTCGCCTT
>Ga0193733_1000305_pt1 | contig 17179 bp, 18 predicted proteins | sample U1s2metaG_FD_145076 | JGI IMG/M metagenome (GOLD analysis project Ga0193733, IMG submission 145076) | Soil microbial communities from a riparian zone of the East river system, Colorado, United States - U1s2 | ecosystem: Environmental > Terrestrial > Soil > Riparian zone | place: USA: East River...
GGAGCAGTGACTGACGGTGGTTCAATCAACGTTGAGGCTCGGAAACGCGATCAAACAAGGAAGGAGGATTTCGACTTCGAGCTCGACCCGCGGGCTCGCATCATCATCAATACGGACAAACTGCTTTATCAACCCGGACAATCACTACATGCCCGTGCAATTGTGCTCAGTGTGGACAAGCACGCACGAAGACGCTGAGCAATCAGACCAATCACTCTCTTGCGTCCTTCATCCATGGGGAGATCGTACACCTTTCGCCTTATATTCGCTAAGCAAAAACAACGCTCTGCGTTCGCCCCACTATCGCTATTGCCCTTGATACCCTGTGACGCATGGCATCCCAGCCGATGCCGCTGTCTCGCAAGCCTGCGCCCTTCGACCAGCCTGAGTGGGTGTTCGAGTTGAAGTACGATGGCTTTAGATCACTCGCCGTCATTCAGAATGGTCGCTGCGAACTCATCTCCCGCAACGGCCACCCATTCAATTCATTCGATGCCTTCGGAAGGCCCTGACATCACCACATGATGGGAAGACTGTCGTTGATGGCGAAATTGTGTGCCTGGATAGACGGGGGCAGACCGCAGTTCAACAACCTGCTCTTTCACCGAGGAGAAGTCTCGTTCTTGGCGTTCGATCTGCTGATGAGTGATGGCCGAGATTTACGCACAGAGAGATTGGCAGACCGCAAACACGAACTCAGGCGTCTTCTGTCCAAGACTCCCGAGTCTCGAATGCGGTACGTCGAACACGTCGAGCAGTACGGCACGGCTTTGTTTCAGCGCGTATGCAACATTCCGCTCCCCACCACCCGAGCTTTTGCTCTTTCGCCCGTGGTGTCTGCTGGGTCCACTTCGCCGGAGTTCAGCCCCTATCACCCCGAAAATCCTTCCTTCCCTCGTCTACCAGCTGCGGCTCAGACTCCAGCCCAGCTCATTTACCCCATCGCTCAATCCCCGGAGTGGGAGAACAAAGTTCGAAACCACCAAGCAAAACCCATAGCTCCCCCGCGCCCGCCGCACCAGCGGCTTCATCCATATCCCCCTATCGCAAGTGCCCCGGCGTGACACACTTGGGTTCCCCCGTAAGCTCGGCGCCGGCGCACTTGTCGATAGGGACCTAAGATTTTTCGTCAACAATCCTCTGAGATACCGCCAACTCATGCTTTCATTGACTTGCCTACGCTTCCGCCATAGCATGCTTTGCGCATGATCGGGCAGACAATCTCGCACTACCGAATTGTGGAGAAGCTGGGTGGCGGCGGGATGGGGGTTGTGTATAAGGCCGAGGACACTCGCCTTGGCCGCTTTGTGGCCTTGAAGTTTCTGCCCGAAGAAGTAGCCCAGCATCCGCAAACTCTTGAACGCTTCCGTCGCGAAGCTCGTGCCGCGTCGGCTCTTAACCATCCCAACATCTGCACTATCTATGAAATCGACGAGAGCGAGAAACGAACCTTCATCGCGATGGAATTGCTGGAAGGAAACACTCTAAAGCACGTGGTTTCGGGGAAGCCGCTGGAAATCGAGACAATTCTGGACCTGGGCATTCAGATTGCCGACGCTCTCGATGCGGCCCACCGCAAAGGCATCGTGCATCGTGACATCAAGCCCGCCAACATCTTCGTCACCGAACGAGGCCAGGCGAAGGTGCTCGACTTCGGGCTAGCAAAGCTCACTCTCAAGCCGGAAATGGCTGCAGGAAATCCTGCACCTACCGCGACCATCGACGAAAACCTGACCAGTCCCGGCGTCGCCATTGGGACAGTGGCTTACATGAGCCCGGAGCAGGTCCGGGGAAAAGTGCTCGATCCCCGCACTGACTTGTTCTCTTTCGGTGCGGTTCTCTATGAGATGTGCACGGGCATGTTGCCGTTCCCTGGCGATACCTCGGGAGTAATCTTCGATGCGATTTTGAATCGCGCTCCAGTCGCCCCCGTGCGCCTGAATCCGGCAGTTCCTCTTAAGCTCGAGGAAGTGATCAACAAAGCGCTGGAAAAAGATCGCGAGATCCGGTGCCAGTCGGCGGCGGAACTGAGGGCCGATCTGAAGCGTCTTAAGCGGGACACGGAAACTGGACGAATCTCGGCCCAGGCGCCTTCGAGCAATGATGCTGGTTCTGTCTCTTCGACTAGGAAGTGGCAGGTCGGCGTCGCCACAGTGTTCCTGATCCTCGCTGGCCTTGTGGGATGGTTCGCGTGGCATCGGCTGTCGCCTTCGAGTAGGTCGCAACCGCTCGGTACTCCACGACGCTTAACCTCAAATCCCACAGAGAACCCGATTTCCGCTGTGGCGATATCCCCCGACGGAAAATATCTGGCCTATGCCGACAAGACCGGTGCCTACTTGCGTCTAATGTCCACTGGAGAAGTGCACCCTTTGTTGTCGAACAACACTGATGTTCAATTCCTGGTCTGGTACCCAGACAGCACACAATTGCTGGCCGCTTGGTCCTCGTCTCAGACTACCAAGATGGGCCTTTGGGTGTTGTCCATCCTGGGCGGAAACCCACGGCTGCTCAGTGACGAGGGCTGGTCAGCTTCGGTGTCTCCCGATGGCTCGCAAATCGTATTGCTCAAGTTGGCGGGATTCGGAGAAACCGGCCAGGAAATCTGGCTCATGCGGGCGGACGGAACCGATCAACGCCGGATCGTTGCACCAACCATGGATGGAGCCATGTTGGCTTCACCGGTCTGGTCTCCGGATGGACGCTGGATCGCGTACGTCAGGTTCCATTATGGGCCGTACGGCAATGAAGCCGGGATCGAACTTTTCAACATCGAGCACGGGACTACGACTGCGGTCATGGCGGAGCCGCGCCTGGATTGGCCTCTCAAATGGATGCAGGATGGGCGGCTGCTTTACGCTGTTGACGAACCACCGCCGAGCCAGAACAGCTCAAATTTCTGGGCAGTCGGCATGGACTCGAGCACTGGCCGCGTCTTCGGAACTCCTTCCAGAATCACAACCGGTGATGATTTCGTAAACCAACCCAGCGTAACTGCCGATGGCACGCGTCTGGTGTTTAACCGTCTCAAACCGCAGTTGGATGTTTACGTGGCGGAATTCTTTGCCAAGGGACCGCGCCTCGGTACGCCCCGCCGCCTGACGCTTGACGACGCCGACGACCTCCCCTTCGATTGGACGGCGGACGACAAAGCAGTCGTGTTCACATCAAACAGAACTGGCGGGGGCGTCTTCAATATTTTCCGGCAACGAATCGATGAAAGCTCCGCCGAAATGGTGGTTTCGGGCCCGGAGCAGAAGACTATTTCGCGGCTGAGTCCTGATGGCTCTGAGATTCTGTACTTAGTTCCGCCGAATCCGGGCGACAACGGTGGCCAGCGACGGTCGGAGGTAGTGAATACAAAATCACCGGCAAAAGGTTCGCAACACGTACGCCTGATGAGGGCACCCATTAACGGAGGCCCGCCTCAGCTCGTGGTTGAGGCTCCAAGCATTGTCAATTATCAGTGTTCGCGAGCGCCTGCCAACGTCTGCGTGTTGGCCACGATAGAAGCCAGTCAAGACGTTCTCTCCACCTTTGACGCGGTTAAAGGGAATCCGCACGAGGTGGTAAAGCTTGAGGAGACGGCGAACGGCTGGAACTGGAGCCTGTCTCCAGATGGAACCTGGATTGCGCTTGGCACATTCAGCGCGAGCAACAACCGGATTCGATTGATGTCGCTCTCAGGCCAGCCCACTCGCGAGATCACAGTGAAAGATTGGAACAGTTTCACTTCCATAGACTGGGCGGCAGACGGCAAGGGATTTTTCGTTTCCAGTAACCGCACTGGCCGCGTGTCCACTCTGTTGTATGTCGACTTGATGGGAAACACTCACTCGCTCTGGCAAGTGTCGAACTTCCAGGCCACATGGGCCATTCCTTCTCACAACGGGAAATATGTGGCCATTCCAGCAAATACGATCAATAGAAACACCTGGATGCTGGAGAATTTCTAAGCAAGCACGTTTTCTATCCGAACACCGGCCCAGATGTTGCCTCCAAAGCCAGTTGATGAAATCACCTCCCTCGTTCTCGCGGTTTCTTTTGCAGAATAAAGGCGACGGCGACAGTATTCTCCATCAGAACTCGCGTCAGTGCGTTGGCATCGTAGATCAGGCCGCGCTCACAGAGGATCTGTATGGATCGGAAAGTCTGCAGGACCTCGTCAGCAGTCCGATCATCGTTTCGATCACCAGCCGATCGAGACCACTCCTACTGATCGTCCATGATCCCGACAAAATCATGCCGACAACCGCATCGTGCAGTCCTCCCATGGCGTCCGGTTCGGCGCGGTACTTCGTCGCAATATAGGCGATCACTTGCACTTCATGGGGTAGGCTCATCCGCCTCCATTTTACGAGAGATGAGTAGTCGGTTAGGCATAGCCTGAACGCATCGAACTCGGTCTTTGTGGGGAACTCAGCCCAAGCAGAATCCTTGGCAGGTCTTGAGGTGTGCTACACCCCCGGAAGACCATTCCTGGTCAGAGCGCGGGGTTGGTCATCTGCAGTTTTCTCCCCATGCGTACGAGGCCTGCGCCAAGAAATCCCTATGGCAAGAGCCAAGCAAGCCAGGCGTGGTCGTAGCCACGGAGGTAATTTCGGGTTGTTGGCGTAATCGATTACAACACCCAACCTCGACGATCCAAACCGAACCTAAATTCGGTGTAAAATTCTCTGCTACTGGGTGGGGGTTTCCGACTTTGTGTAAGGTGCTCCCAATTTCCGCTGTCCTGTTTCTCTTGGTGGGTGCTATGCGAGGCCAGGATCATCTTCCCGCCTCCACCCAGGCACGCCTCGCAACTGCTACTCGCCTGGAAGCCATGTCCCTAGGGGATTTCACAAGAGCCGAGTCTGAAGCGCAATCGGGCCAGAGAGAAGCCCAGTATTTGACGTCGCTCGTTTATGGAGAAGGCCGTTTAGTTCCCAAGAACTTCGCTGTAGCGCGGAGCTGGATGCTCAAGTCCGCTGAACAGGGCTATGTGGCAGCTCAAGAAGCGATGGGCGAGATGTACTTGACTAATATCAGAGACAACGGCCCGATCCCAGCCTACGCTGACGCCGACCGATGGTTGCGGCTGGCGGCCACGCGAGGGGACGCCGATGCCCAGTTCTGGCTGGGGACAGGGTACGAACGGGGCTGGTTTGGCGGAACCGATTATCGAGAAGCGCTAAAGTGGCTGCGGAAGGCCGCTACACAGGGACTGCCCAACGCAGAGTACTGCTTGGGCCAGATGCATGAGGAGGGAAAAGGAGTTCCTGAGAGCGACTCCTTAGCGGCCAGTTGGTACAGGAAGGCCGCGGATCACTTTCCTGAGGTGGGGCGGATCGGAGGGATTTGGGAAGCGGAAGTTCAGCTGGCAAATCTGTATCGTCACGACCGTTTACCGAAGAATGACGCCGAAGCGTACATGTGGTTCGCAATCGTCGGCTCCTCGGTCGTGCCGGCTGATGACCATGATATGAAATGGGCTGCTCAGCACATGACTAGAGCCCAGATCGCCCAAGGCCAGCACATGGCGGTGGATTGGATCAGACGCCATAAACGGCAACTGCCCGCAAACGTCGCCCCTTCTACGGGCCCGGCAAACCCGGACGTGAGCGCAAGGTGATGATGGAGTGTCCCCGGTTCGGTACAATGAAGCAAGCATCAAGAGCGGGCCGGGCATGCCCCGGCTCCCCAACCGAGACGCCAAAGGCGTCCGCGGTGGTACAGCCCAAGCGGGCTGGATGCGGCGATGATGATCGCAAAAGGAGAACCAATCAAATGCCAAGTGAGCCTGAACTTGACCCTGTGCCGCCCTGCTTGCTCCCTGTGCACAATCCCAGCTTAGAACCGGAGCACTACAAGGGTCCCGGGTGGGGCTTGGGATGGATCCGCGTGCCCTGCGCACCGTGCGGGGTGCAGTACGACATCCGCGAAAGTCGAGCACTATGGGCACCCTAGCGCAGCGCACGTTGCGCGCTTCGTCTGCCCCAAGGGTCACATCCGGGAAGCGCGGCAAGTCTGGCTGCGGGCCCCGATGCCAGCGCAGGGGAAAGCAGGGTAGGACGGGCTCCGTTGTGCACAAGGAGCAAGAAATCGTCCATGACTTGCTGACCTGAAGGGGAAGCCAGGGGGGCCAGGGGAAACCCGTACCCACGAAAACAACAACCGGATCTTCGTAGTCGCAAGCGAGGGACTTCCCTTGGAAGGTCGGCGTGGGCTGGCCCAAAGGAAATCCTTGGCCCGAAGGGGTCCGGGGCACCCCGGAGGGGATCCTATGCTGGCATCGGGCGTGGTCATCTGCGATTTCTTCCCTATGCGCGGTGGGCCTGGCGTTTCCCACCCGCCCGAATTCTGCTCAAGTGGGACACCCTTCCGCCCAATTTCAGGACGCGGCTCTGTGAAAGCCTTGCTCCTGATAGGTTTTTGAAAGCAAGCGTCTTAGATGAATCGCTGACTTTAAATAGTGACGATTGGGGACGCCAACAAGACTGCGGGTCTTGCCAGGTCGCGACCGTTGGTTTACAAACCCAACGAGCGCGGGCGCAATCCAGCGAATTGCCGGCTGTGCTTTTTGATTTGGACGGAACACTGATCGACAGCGTTTAGCACAATGTGCACGCGTGGCTATCACCTAAAGCGCGAAACGACGCAAGCTATTCACAACGCGGCAAAGAGGGCATCGTATCATTGAGCAAGATCTGGAAGAAACCGACCGCGAGGCGAGGCCTTTAAAACAGTACTAAGCGCTGCAGGCTAAAGGAAAAAAACCATACACTTCCGGGGAGTAGTGCACAATGGTGCGAGTCATATTCCTCTCACCAAAAAGCCCGCCCAAGCGGAGCTTGGACGGGGCACTCTCGAGAGTTTTTCTACTGCTCTGGGCCGCCGCCCAGGCCATGCCCCGATCCTGCGGTAACGGTAGACGCCCATCGGCGCCGCTGGTGAGCGCGATGAAGGTCGGGTCTTTCATGAGAGATGCGAAGACCGCATCGACGCGGGCTTCCATCATTTCTTTCGAGCGCAGCGCCTGATATCGCTCATAGCCGAAGAAGTGTCGTTTGAGCATGGCGAGGGCCTTGTCGCGCTGGCCGAGCTGGGCATAAATCGCCGCCAGGTTGTAGGACGCCGGCAGCATGTCCTCGTGCTCGCGGGCGATCTTCAGAGCTTCGTCGCCGTGTCCATTGGCCGCCATGAAGACGGCCGCAAACACCACGTTATAAGCGTCGTTGGGATCGAGCTCGAGCGCTTTGCCAACGTAGTAGTCGGTTTTTGCCGCATCGCCCTCTGAGTTCCAATACACCGCCAGGTTCCGGTAGGCGAGGGCAATCGGAAAAACCTCAACCGAACGCTCCATCAGCGAAAGGCCATCTTTGGAACTGGCCTTCATGAATGGTGATCTTGCCCAGGCCATGCAGTGCGACGGCGCGAGCCAGCGGATCGGCCGGCATCGCCAGAATTTGATTAAACGTCTGTCGCGCCTTTGCCCAGTCGCCAGTGCGATGACGATAGAGTTCACCCAAGTACCGCAGGGGCGTGGGATCAGCCGGATCCATGCTGTACGCCTTAGCATACAATTTCGCTCGGCATTATTTGGCTGAATTCTCCGCCGTCAATCCGCGGAGCATGGTGCGCTCGATCTTGGCGTTTTTTGCGGCATTGAAGACAGGGGAAGAAAAGTCTGGGGAGTTCAGGATATCTCTCACATCGTTCACACCCAGCTTCTTCAATTCCTTGGCTGCGTCCTTAGCCCGCTTGGGGAAAAGGCATTTCTGGTCCAGCACGGCGCGGTAAAGCGGGATCGCGCCGGCACTATCGCCCGACTTGGCGTCTTCCTTGGCCTGCTTCAATTGTTGTTCCAGAGAATTGTCGCGACGCTTCATTTCTCCATCGACGATTTTCTCCACCCGTTCCGCGCGCAGGAAACCATCCTGGTTTTCAATTTTGGCCATCGTATCTCCGTCGGGAGTGGCCAGAACGGCAACGGGCAACTTGTCCGCGCCCCCCAGCTTTTGTCCGAGCGGAGTAGCCGCGTCGGCAATTTCCATGGAGACGCATTGCGCGGCATAAAGCGATAAGATACGCGAGGTGCGCATACTCGATTTCTGCACCTCTTCCACTGACGACGGGAACCAGTAGAGCACCAGGCCCGAGGTCACCGGCGGCAACTCGGGCATGCGCACCCGCCACGGAACGTTGTACACCTGCGGGGCCGACATACCCATGCCAGCTCCCATCGAGATCATTCCTCCCATTCCACCGCCACCGCCGCCTTCGGTCCTAACGAAGAGATCCGGGTTGGATTCCCGGCGCGAGTTCCAGCGGGTGGGTAGTGTAACTGAACAACACGGCAGCGTCCGAAGCTGCAAATCCGGGTTTGACTCCCGGCCCGCCCACCAGCTCGTCGGCGGATACTACTCGTACCGCAAAGCAACCATCGGGTCGACCAGGGAGGCTCGTCGGGCTGGCAAGTAACCAGCGATTGCCGCGAATGTCAGCAACAACACAGTTGCGCTCGCCATCGTGACCGGATCGGCGGCGCTGAGTCCGAACAGCATGCTGGAGAGCAGGCGATCGCTCGTTAACGCGACGGGGACGCCAATTGCGATACCGATTGTTACCAAAACCAGGCTTTCACGTAACACCACCCAAAGCACATTGGAGCGTCCGGAACCAAGCGCCATGCGAATGCCGATCTCATTGGTGCGCCTGGACACGACATAGGACATGACGCCGTAAATTCCAATGCACGAGAGGAACGCGGCCAATAGGCCGAAAAAAGCGGACAGTTGCGCCACCAGCTTCTGGTTTGTGATGGAACGCCCTACCTGCTCATTGAGCGTGGATACGTTGGAGATCGGGAGGTTGCGATCAACGTCACGGATCGCCTGCCGGACGGCGGATGCTGCTGCATCGAAGTCCCCCCTGTAGCGGACTTCAACATCATCCAAATATCGGAGCTCCTGGGTGTAGGGCAGATAGTCCATCAGCTGTGGATCTTCCTGCAAGCTTTCGAACTTCACATCCTTTACTACACCGATCACTTCAATATCGCCGGCGTGCTCCGGACCGATCCTTCCATATCGGTGCCCAATGGGCGATCCTTTGGGAAACAGTGTTCGCGCCATGGTCTCGCTGATGACTGCGACTTTTGGCGATGTAGCCGTGTCCTGAGGGCCAAATGTGCGCCCTGCCACCAAAGGAATTCCCATCGTGGCAAAGTAGCCCGCACCGACCACGTTGTGTTTTACGTTGTTGTCCTTGGGGCTGTCGAAGCCTTGCACCCACACGGTGTTGTTCCAGCTTCCCTCGTTGTAAGTAAACAGCGAATAACTGGCTGCGTTTACGTTGGGAAGAGCGCTGGCTCGTTCTTCTATTTGTTGATACAACCCAGCAAGTCGAGGCTCGCCTTCCTTGTAGCCGATTGAGCTGGCATCAGTTTGCAAGCGAAGAACGTTCTCGCGATTGAAACCTGTGTCTACGTTTGCCAGGTTAATGAGAGTGCGTAAAAAGAGTCCAGCGCCCACCAGCAGCACGAGCGAAAAGGCAACCTGTGAAACGATCAGTCCCTTGGCGAGTGGACTCTTCGCACCCGCACTGGCCATGCCACGCCCATCTTTTAGCGATTCCGCCAGTTTTAAACTTGTACCGCGAAATGCGGGAATAGCGCCGAATAGTGCGGCGGTCACCAGCGTGACCGCCAAGGTAAATAACAGGAGACGGATATTCATCGAAATATCCAGCGGCACCGCCTCCTGGCCCCCGGAAACTAGACGCAGAAGCAAGCGACTGGCTAATGCCGCAAACGCAACACCGAGCACACCACCTGCGAGCGCCAACACCAAACTTTCTGTCAACAGTTGCCGGATCAGACGCATGCGGTCCGCGCCAAGCGCCTGCCGTACTGCTAACTCACGCGCTCGCGCTGTCGACCGCGCCAGCAAGAGATTGGCAATGTTCGCGCATGCAATCAGCAGCACCAACCCCACCACGACCATCAGAATTTTCAGAGGCTCAGAAAATTGGCTGCGAATTGCCGATAATCCGGTGGCCATTGGGGTCAAATCAACGTGGATATGATTCAGCTTTTCGAGGTTCTTCTGGCTCAAGGGAGCGTCAGAAAAACCTCGCATGATCTGCTGATACAGCACATCCACGTTCGCGCCTGCCTGCGCCAGGTTCACGCCGGGTTTCAGCCGACCCATCAAGTAGAGTGACTCAGAAAAGTTTTGGCTGTATCCGTCAAAATTTGGCGGAACCTCCTTTTGCATCGAGAGAGGTATCCAGATATCCGGTGACTCACCGACTTTGGTTCCAAAAAACTCTTGCGGAGCAACACCGACAATTGTGAATACAGTCGACCCGATCTTCAGTTTCTTACTCAGCACAGAGGGGTCGCGGGCCAAGGCACGCCTCCACCACGAATAGCTGACCATCGCCACCGGATTCCCATCCGGTATTCGATCGTCCTGGTCTGTAAGCGTTCGGCCAAGGAGGGCATCCACGCCTAAGGTGGAAAAATAAGTGCCCGATACAAGTTGGACAGTCATCCGCTCGGGTTCACCACGGCCCTCCACCGATCCGTGGATGCGGTGCGTCATGCTGAAGAGGGCAGCAACATCAGAGAAGGCTTCATTTCTTCTCTGGAGCTCCCGATAAAACGGGTAGGAATACAGCTGGGTAATAGGAAAGCCATCGCTGATGCCGGACCAAGTACCGTCGCCAAGTAGAACCAGGCGGTGCGCTTCCCTCACTGGAAGCGACCGCAGCATCACGGCATCCATCAGACTGAAGATTGCAGTGTTTGCGCCGATACCGAGCGCAAGTGAAAGCAGGGCGACAATCGTGATGCCAGGACTGCGCAGCATGGCACGCACGCCATAGCTCACGTCCTGGGCCAGATGCTCAACCCATTCCCAGACCCATGCCATGTGACTTTTCTCCCTCAACAACAGCACGTTCCCAAACTGCCGCAGCGCTGCATATCGTGCGTCGCTTGCGGTGGCGCCCGCCCGCAGCTGTTCCTCCTGTCTGAGTTCCAGATGCAGGCGCATTTCCTCTTCAAGTTCCGCATCGAATTGCGAGCGGCGCATCATCATCCAAAGGCGTCTGCCCATTTCACCCAGCCAACCCATCGCAATGCGGCTCCTCTCAGGCCATCTCAATCACACGAGTGATGGCCCCGATCACTCGCTCAAACTGGGACAATTCCACTTCCAATTGTTTGCGGCCGGTCGCCGTAACGTGGTAATAGCGGGCTCGGCGATTCCCGGCGGTAGTTCCCCACTGCGCCTTCACCCAACCTTTAATCAGCATCCGTTGTAGCGCAGGGTATAGCGAGCCTTCCTCCACTTGAAGCACGTCTTCGGAAATGCGCTGGATCGCGTTTGCGATCTGGTATCCATGCATCTCTCCTGAGCGAGCCAGCGTTTTTAGAATGAGAAGGTAAAGAGTTCCAGGAGGGATCTCGTCTCGATGCAAGGAATGGGCCCTCTTTTGAAAAACCTAGCTTCCATAGTTAGACTATGTCAAGTGCCAAAGGGTGAGCAACAGGACGTTCAGAAACACTGAGGTTCAGCCGTTTGCAAGGTTCGGTGGCCTGGGTAGCTCGGGAGCGGACCTTCGTCGATCCCAGTCGGGCTATTAACGGATTCACGGAGTCATGCCAGAGTCATAACTGAGATCTAGCAATGATGCGCAAACCCCATACCGATTGCTTCCCGACACCGGCCACGTTTACGTGGCAAGGAGCGGGGGAAGGCACGTTCATGTAACGGGACACATCAGCAGCGCATAGTCTTTCTGAGCCTCCGATACAAATCGGGGGCCCTTGGCTTTTAGGGCACATTTCACCGATGCGCAGACACTCATCACGAATGCGCATGAGAGCTGCATAGGGTTGGAGATATAGCGATAGAGCCCACTGACCACAAGTTGTTTTGGCGGATCTTAAGGGATCGGCGTACCGTTGCCACGTTGCGCGAACTCCTGAACCGCGGAAACTCCGACAACTCCCAGCAACGCGATGGTCTGCAATTCCAGGTTCCGCAGCCAAGCAGGTTCGAAGAGCAACGCGTCCCATCTGTGTCCGGGTCGCACCGCAAAGACAACTTCAGGGATCAAGAAGAGGAAAACTTCACCCGCCGCCAAAACGTGAAGTACCGCGCTCTCTCAGGTGCGTATCGTTGATAGTGCAGCGCGCGAACAACTGCGCGGGAACCAGGACAAGACCCAGCGCGACAAATTCACCAATCCGCCACCGATGGCTAAGAGCGGCAACAGGGGAGCACGCCGGCATAAGGATCACGTCAATCCCAAAGAAAGCCGCTGATACCCAAGCGATTCCAGTTTCATCGAAACTTAGGATCGGAAGGATTCCCCAAAGCACTGCCCATCCGAGGTAGAGCTCGACAGGCATTCCACGAAACAGCCCTCCAGCGCGTTGAACCTCCACCAGCCGAAGTGCAGGTTGAGCAATTGAACGGCAGGCAACGATGGTAGAGTCCAGACAAACCCCAGCAGCGCCGCAGGGAATATCCTTTTCCGGTTCGATCGCAGAAACGCAAGGAGGAAAGCAGCAATGACGGGAACGTAGAGTCCCATGAATCGAACGGCGGCGACGCGTCCCATGTTCTATTCTCCCTGCTTTTGTGGTGCCGGAGTCGTATTGGCCCGGATTTATCGAGACCAGGTTGGTTCGATTCCAGCGTCACCCACCAGAGTTTGCGGGATTGGCAGATAGGGATATGCACTCGCCTTTTAAGCGAGACGAAGTGGGTTCGATTCCCGAACCCGCACCAGAGTCACTGAGGCGGCATAGCATAACGGAACAATGCGCAGAGCTTCTACCTCGGACGATGACAGTTCAAATCTCTCTGCCGCTTCTAATGTGGGGTTGTGGTCCAACGGATGAGGGCGCAAGGCTACGAACCTTGAGATCAGAGTTCAATTCTCTGCATCCCCTCCACATTAGGTGGGGTCGCGTTGGTCTAAGGCATGATGACGCTTCGGTCCTAACGAAGAGATCCGGGTTTGACTCCCGGCCCGCCCACCAATCACCCGTTCGCATCACCCGTTCGCATCACGCGCTCGCTGCCCGCGCTCCCTCTTCTAGTGCTTTCATGGCCGTGAGGTATGGCCGAGGGCCATGGCTCACCCTTGCGACGCCATGCTTCGCTAGTACACGCACCGGTGGGGTGGCGTCGCCGACCATGATATTGAGCGGGAGCGGCAACGCTTCAGCCAGGCGCGCGATCAGAGTGATGTCGGACAGACCAGGCGCGAAGATCCCATCCGCGCCAACATCCGCGTATGCACGTGCTCGCTCGGTCGCCTCAACAACCATGGCATCGTTATGCTGCTCGGCCGCTCGCTGGAAAAAGACATCTGTCCGAGCATTGATGAAGAAACGGATATTGGCTGCGTCAGCAGTCTGCCGCGCGCGACGGATACGATCGGCTTGATCGGCTGTTTCGCGCAGCTTTCCGTTCGCAGGAAAGCTATCCTCTAGGTTGCAGCCCACTGCGCCCGCCTCGATCGCAAGACGGATAGTCTCGTCGACCGCTTCCGATGTATCGCCATAGCCGCTTTCCAAATCGATCGTCACCGGTAGGTCCGTTGCGGCGACGATCCGGCGCAGATTGTCGATCGCCAAGGCAAATGGGATATGCTCGCCATCGGCGAAGCCGTTAGCATTCGCGACCGACCAGCTGCCCGTTGCGATCGCCTTGGCGCCGGCCGCTGCGGCCGCCTTGGCGCTGCCCGCATCCCAAATGTTGAATAGGACTAGCGGCTTTCCGGGAATATGCAACCCCCGGAATTGCTCGGCCTTGCGCGTCTGATCGGACATTCTCTTTCTCCTTGCAAGTTAGCGAGCATGAAAAACGTGCAGCTATCACGCCACTTTTTGTTGTGCTGCTTGCCAGTGTGCGCGCAGTTCCTGGTTGAATTCCGCCCAGCGTTCCTCGGGGAAGAAAATTCTGGCACCCTTAAGCTCGACGCGCTGCCGAGTGCCCGGGATGTTGTCAGCCAGCCAGCGCGACCATTTCACGTCGAAATACACATCGTCCGTTCCCCAGACGATCAGCGTCGGTGCCTGCAATGTCTTCAGCCGGTCTTCAATGGCAAGCGTGTGCTTATTGTCGAAAGCTGCGAGGAACCGTTGCAGGTCCCGAGTGCGCTGCTCGCTCCTGACAAAAGGACGTAGATATTGTTCGATACTGTCGTCGCTGAGCTGCTCCGGATGTTCATACGCTGGTCCCAGAGCCTGCGGCGATCGGTAAATATGCTTGTCCGACAACATCGCATCCAGCGTTCTACGTAAACCGCCGGCGGCCGCCATCGCAAGAAATGGCTTGAAGGCTTCGGGCGGCCAGTTGTCGTGAGTGTCGCAGTCAGTGAGCGTGAGGCTGCGGACGCGCTGCGGATAGAATGCGGCGAAAATCTGTGCAATACCGCCGCCGCTGTCGTTGCCGACGACATCCGCTTGATCGATGTTCAAAACATCGAGAAATTCCTTGAGCATCTTCGCATTGGCCGTGACGGATACGTCCTGTTCGGGCGTGATTTCGGTATCGCCATGCGCCACAGATCCACGGCTAGACAGCGCCGGATGTCAGCCAAATCTCCCAACTGATGACGCCACAGATACCCGTTCAGCAGCACGCCATGCACGAACAACGCGACTGGTCCCGTGCCTTGCTCCGTGTAGCTGATTCGGCCCGATGCGGTTTGCACGCTTTGCCGGGCCGGCGATGGTTTGTTTCCATCCATGGCTCAGCCCCTCCTCGCCGCTGTCGCGGAAACGTGCGCTTCCTTCAGCTTCTGCGCGCACTCGTCACAGCACACCTCAACGGTCTTGCCGCCGATCCTAACCTTAATGGGATTTATGTCGAGCTTGCAGTCGCAAGCCGCACAAGTTTTCTTAACCATGACATTGCTCTCCAATACCCGAAGTCCGGGTACGATTAGTAAGCCACGCAGGAAGAGAGGGCCGCTGTCAGAATCTTTAGCGATTTGCTTGGACAGTTGCTAACCATGCAACGCCGACCGTCTGAACTCCGAGGGCGAGCGGCCGTAAGCCTGGCGGAACACGGCGCTGAAATGACTGTGGCTAGAGAAGCCGAGGTCCAAGCTTAGAGCGGTCAGGTCGTCATATTGTGCGAGAAGGTCCAATGCTCGCGCAAGACGTAGTCGCAACTGATAGCGATACAAGGGCAGTCCTTCCACCTGTTGGAAAACCTGGGTGAGATAAACCGGCGAGCCGCGTACTTCGGCGGCGATCTCGGCCAATGTCCAGCGTCGTGCCAGATCGCTTGCCAGCACGAGCTTGACCCGGTCCACCAGCCGCTGCCGTCCGATACTTGCGCCTGCTGCATGCGTGGTGCGGGGTCCTAGCACTCGCTGCACTAGGGTCAAAGCCAGACTCTCTGCTTCCAAAGGCTGCGCGATGTTCCTGTGCAGGCTGTGCCGCAGCAACGCCACCAGCACTTGTGCCCGCGCATCAATCCGTAGACGCTGCTTACGAAATGCTAGCGTCGCGCCGTCGCGCAGAAACGTAACTGGAGCCAGTTCACGCAGCTGTGGTTCGCTGATGACCAGCGTCAGGCTACCATCGCCACCTGTCACTGGGTGGCTGACCCGGTAGCTTTCGGTGGCGTTGAAAAACAGAACTTGGTTCGCTTCGGCTACGGTCTGATCATGCCCAACATGCCGGACGTAGACACCACGATACGGAAACACCAGTTGTGTGGTGGTCGTGCACTCTTCCGCACTCCGGTCCCGGCAACTGCCTTGGCAGTACGTGTCCCGGATCGTAACGGTCGGAGATTTCAGCAAAGAATGAACGACAAATTCCGGAATCCGTTTATTTGCGGTCGTTAGCGCCATACTCTTGACCGACAACATATATAAGAAACATATCATTTATCACGTCGTTCGCCATAAATCGCCAGACATCTGGGAATTTCTACTCTCTTAAAGCCCGCATTCACTTCGAGTTATCTACACATGTCTTAAGACCTACCCGAATAACGGTCGTCAGGGAATTTCCACCACGAGGTGCTCTGGACCTAGCGAATTCAAAAAGTCTTGCGCGTCGAAGGCCTCGCCCGCGGCAACAACACCGCGCGTCTTGCATAGATCGTTAACTACGCGTTGTGTTGCTTCAACCACAATCGGTGCACTGATCGCATAGATGTCTCGCCCGCGCGCCACGATCCGGCGCTCCTCGCTGCCCCGCCGAACGATCACGTCCATGAGAAAGATCTGAGACGAGCGTCCGCTCTCGTCTGCCGCCGTCGGCACTGGCGTGTCGGGATTGCGGAGGTCCGCAATTGGCGTGAGATTCATGAACACACGAATCTCAGGCGTTCGGAGGTGATGTGAGATCGTGATGGTTTCCGCCAGAGAGAGCGCCACGACATCTTGCTCTCCGAACGGTGCCGGAAAAGTCCACCTGCGTCCCGGCGGCGGATCAGCGCGCTCCAACTTGTTGTTCGAAAAGATATAGCGTCGGCCGGTATTGCGCTGGCCCGTCAACCGAGTGCCACGGGTCGGCTTCCAACTGTCGAGCGCGACGGCGATACAGATTTCGTCGGCGCAGTCCCACTCGCCCATGGCAGCCGTCGCCATAAGGTCTCCGAGTCCGCCGTAGAATGCCATTGCAGGAGCGATCACGACGCCTGCGACCCGCGCAACGTCCGCAAATCGCTCGAAGACCTGCAACACAGCCGCCTGTTCCGCAGCCACATCCAGATAGTGAATGCCCGAGCGGATTGCAGCTTCTACGATTGGCACTGCTGTGTCGAGAAACGGTCCCGCGCAATTTATGACGGCGCTGGCGCCGGAAATTGCGCAGTCGAGCGACTGGGGATTGTGCACCGAGGCGACGCGCGCCTCAGATCCGGGATGCTCGGCGGCGGTCGCGTTCAGCTTATCGGCGTCGCGGCCTGAAAGAATGGGCGTCCATCCGCGTTTGCGTAGCTGTGAAACCACGAAGCGACCTGTGTGTCCATAGGCGCCAAATACGGCCACCGTTCGATTTGAGAACAATTAGAGAATTCCTCGTGTTACAGGTTGCACCGTGGATTGAGACGGTGCCGATTCCTACTAACGGAAGTCCAGTAGAACCAGTAGGTCACGCCGGAAAAGAGTGCCGCTGTCAGAATCTTTAGCAATTTGCGTGAACAGGTTC
>Ga0193733_1000306_pt1 | contig 17134 bp, 10 predicted proteins | sample U1s2metaG_FD_145076 | JGI IMG/M metagenome (GOLD analysis project Ga0193733, IMG submission 145076) | Soil microbial communities from a riparian zone of the East river system, Colorado, United States - U1s2 | ecosystem: Environmental > Terrestrial > Soil > Riparian zone | place: USA: East River...
ATTCGCGGGAGTGACCACGTCTACTTTCGATGGTAAGGGTAATCTCACGGGAACTGAGCACGTGGTAGTCAACGGTTCGCCGTTCAATCCCGGTTTTACCGCGAACAGCGGGACCTATTCTGTCAACCCTGATTGCACGGGGACAGCCATCGTCAACACGCCGAACAGTCCTGTTCCTCTCAATCTCTTCTTCGTGATTGTTGACGACGGCAAGGAATTCCGCCAAGTGAGCAACTCGGATGCGCTGCTTTCAGTGTGCAAGAGCGTTAGACGTCGCCAAGAATGAGGCGCTCGCGCAATCAGAAGATCGCGGTTCCTCGCCCGGCCAATTTGACTGCTCGAAACACGGGGCGTCCTCCAGTACGGGCACGCCCCAGCTGCGGATACAGGCGTAGCGGCCGCCGCAGCAGCGGCTTAGTCCTTGTCGGCAACTCGGTAACGTGAAACCTCGCTCGTAATTGGCGAAAAAGTGCGCCGTGAAAGGCGCTGGACTCCAGCGGGTTCGCTCCACCCAGTAGATAGGATGAGAAGGTCGATCCCCGATCACGGATGGCGTTAAGCTACCGGTGATCAACGCACTCTACGGTGCAATCACAATGGATAAGGAGATCGACCTTGAAGAAGCATAACAATTCTCGAAAGAAGAGTGAACCGACATCGAAGCGGGCGAAGACGCGGGGCACGATGCGGCGGGATACGAAGGAAGTGCTGGCGGAACTGGTGGGAAAACTGAAGGAAAACTGGATCCGAAAAAGGTGGCAGCAACGAGCGCCGGAGAAGAGCATGAGCGAGGTGAGCTTCGCCCCAATCTCGATCGTCTGACGGGTGGGCGTCGATCTGGGGGACCAATGGAGCCACTACTGCATTCTGGGTCTGGAAGGGGAAACGCTGGCGAATGCCGCGATGCGTTCGTCACATGGTAAGGTGCCTTTGTACTTCTTGACCGCCTCGACCCGCTCGTTGCTTGCGGGCTTCATCTCATCACGACTAATTAGCACCGGGGCCGTGATGGAGGTCCTGTTTTGTGGAGATCCCGAACTCCCTGCACAGTTCGAGCCACAAACTGAAGCCTTTCATCTATCCCCGAACACTCCTTCCACAGCATCTCACTTCCTCCCAAAAAGGGAAAAAGTGTAACCCATGTATCCGGTACGATCTTTTTCTATGTGTCCGGTCGCTCAAGCAAGGGACTTACGCGCAAAGTAGTCCGTGTGACCCGGCATACCCTTGGGTTCGGCGCCGGAAAGCGTTCCAACCTTCTCGTCTTTCGTAACTACAGCCGAATCGAGAATGCGCCTACCGTGATTGGAGAGGCCTTCCGACAAATGAGCGAACAAGAATTGGTTTCAACGCCGAAGACCTTCAGTGCTCAGCCTCATGTGCTCCGAAATGTCGACATGGAGCGATATACGATTTCAAAAGTAGGTGTTAAGTCAGCCCAGAATCCTTAGGCTTCGCCAGAATATTTGCGGCTCCGCAATGTCCTGACGAGAAGGTACAAACCAATGAACAACCAACTTGCTGATAGTCGGCCTCTGGAAGTTCTGCTCGTCGAAGACAACCTCAACGATGTACAGCTCATGCGTCATGGTTTCACGACGTCCAAGCTGCTCCTCAACCTGCACCACGTGGGGGACGGTGAGCAATGCTTGAACTTCCTGCGCAAGCAGGGTCAGTACTTCAATGCTCCGACCCCAGACCTGATCCTCCTCGATTTAAATATGCCCAGAATGGGCGGGCGTGAAGTGTTGATGGAGATGTTGGCGGATGACAATCTAAGTCATCTGCCAGTCGTCGTCCTGACCGCTTCCGCGCAGGACCGAGAGACTTTCCAAATGTACAAACTCCGCTGCAGTTCTTATATCGTCAAGCCAATCGATTTCGATCAATTCTTGCAGGTGATTGGGACAATCGCTAACTATTGGTTTACGGTCGTCGTCTTGCCCCCCTCGGTCGAAAGAGCGAAGGGCCATGCGGGCGCGTGAGGAACGATGGGCAGGAGGCTTGCGTTTCGGTCCATATAGATTGCGTGCAAGGAAGAATGCCTCGCAGTCAAGGCGCATCGGACAAGGGAGGCGAGAAGACCCAGCACCCGAGAGCCAAAAGGGCCTACCTTGAAACTCGGAGATCACGTGAAGGTCATTGAACGAGATGGGTGTATGTATTCCTGAAGGGTTCAAGGGACGACAACCGCTGAGTCCGGTTGTTCGCCGGTTACGGTGTGCCCTTTTTCGAGCAACCGGTTCACCATCTGGCTGCCCATTACTCCCAGGCCGACAAACCAAGATTGGCCATCCGCCTCTCCCGCGCTAACTAAGAACTCGGCTCCGAAGCCACCGGCTTTTTGCCGGCCGAAGGGCCTTGCGAATCCTCACGAACTTGCTCCAGATGATCGCGCATCGCCGCACGAGTCTTTTCCGGGTCATGTTGTTCAATCGCTTCGAGGACTCGCTTGTGATGAAACTGTCCTCGCTCCGGCCCGCCATCGACTTCGAAAATCCGCCGCCGTTGCTCCCGAAGCAGGCCCACAATCGAATCGAGCAACGAAAGGATCAGTGGATTTCCCACCGCTTCCGCCAGGGCCAAATGGAAATCGAGGTCCGCCTCGATGTAAGCGTTCGGATCGTGCAAGCTGCGATCCATGACGACGACCGCCTCGCGCATGGTTGCCAATAGCTGCTCCTCAATGCGGGTGGCGGCCAGGGCAGCAATCTGCGGTTCAAGCATCTGGCGTAGTTCCGACAGGTGCATCGACCCTTCCTGCTGGCCAATCCTGGTCATCAGATCGAGTGACTGCCGAATGACCTGGGAAGTTCCGTCGGTGATAAATGTTCCTCGACCCGAATAGGCTTCGACCAACCCCTTCTCGCGGAGCGCTTTAACCGCTTCGCGAACCGCAGTTCGGCTCACACCAAAGCGTTGGGCCAGCTCCCGCTCCGCCGGGAGCTGGTCCCCAGGCTTGAGAACGCCTTTCAGGATGGACTCTTCAATTTGCTGAACAATCTGTTCGTAGAGCCGCGATGTCCGGACGGTTTTGTACACTGGTTGACCCGAGGTGGGTGCGAGCCATCCGTTTCTCATAGCTCGGCACTATACCGGAGGGAATAGACGCAGGCAATTCGCGGAATCGTCATATGCCGGTCAAGCTGTCATACCAAGTACCACAATACCCGACACCGTACCATAGGCGCCGCGACGTGGGCAACGTAGCTTTGTTCAGATCCTACTCTTAGCATCCGTGAGCACCTCGCCCAGATCGGATTGTTTCAGTGGCTATCTTCATTTCAGCCTGGACTTCCGTGAGTGCGCACCAGCCATGGAAGGATCACCCACTTAAAGATTGACAGGATCGGGGCCATACTTTCACTTGGCGCCCCCAGATGGCAGGCTTGAGGGCTGATTGTCCATCGGCCGGTGAGCCGAACGGGTTCCCGTGCGGCCCATAAGGGTTCAGCTATCCCGCGGGGCGATCAGAAAATGAGCTTGAGGCCCAACTGAACCGCCCGGCTGCCCCCCGATCCAACCACGGGATTGGCAGCCGCCACGTCAGGCGTGGCACAACCGCAGCCGAAGAACCCGGTCGAAGGATCGTTTTGCCCGTAGCCGTTCTGTCCGCCATAAGGATTGGCGAAGTTGGGATGGTTGAAAATGTTGAAGAACTCGGCGCGAAACTGAGCCCGAAATCGCTCGCCGAAATGCCAGTTTTTGGCCAGAGAGAAGTCGAAATTACGGAAACCCGAGTCGGGGAACATATTTCGGCCCATGTTCCCGAATTGCCCCAAGGGGGGAGGAATCATGATGGAGCTTCCCTTGGCGTAGCAGCCAAATAAGTTGAGGGCCGTGGTCGCTGGACCGAGTGCGTTGCCCGCATCGAGGGCCAGGGCCTGCGTGGCGCATGCCGAGTTCGTGGCTCCCGAGAAGAAGGGAATCGGCGTGGGACCTGACTTGAAGTCTGAAGGCTTCCCGAAGAAGTCCCAGCGGATCGGGCTATTAGCTGGCGGGCTGACGGGCAGAGGCCCAGTGCCGCTGGCATCAGTGCCCAAATCAATCGGCCCCCAATACTGCGGGGTCTGGAGGGTCACGATGGAGTTGATTTCCCAGCCTTCCAATGCCTGCCCGAATCCTTTCTTTCCCGGGATGGCGTAGGTGAGCGAGACCGTGAGGCGGTGCCGGACGTCGAAGTCGCTGCTCGCGTATTCGCGTCCAAGACTGTAAGAATCCTGGGGCAGCCCGACTCCGTAGCCAAAGTGCCAATTCGCGCCCACGTCATCGAGGGCGTGCGAAAAGGTGTAACCGGCCACCATACCTAAGCCGTGGTAATTCCGTGCCGTGAGAGTGGCCTGCAAACCGTTGTAGTTGGATTTGTAGACATTCCCCATCTGGAAGATATTGCTCAGGTAGGGGAACGTCGCATTAAACGGCCGCGGTCCCTGTTCGTCTGCGGGTGCACAAACGTTAGGATCGTAGCCTGAGGTTGCACAGGCTGTGACTAGTGTCGCCGGCCAGCCCGAACCCACCGGTGGCTGATTGATGTCGCGAATCCCGGTCAGATTCGTACCGTGGTTCCCGACATAGGCAAGTTCCAAAGAGAGGTTCGGGGTGAACGCGTGCTGCACATTGAGCGTCCAGTTCCAAACGTAGGGAGTTGTCAGGTGTTGATCCACGCCCATGATGCCGCACGGATTTGCGTTCACGGGATCACAAGTAATCGTCTTGGTAAGATCGCCAAAAATAGGCCCATTGTCCCAAGGATTCGCCGGGGACGGGCTAAGATTGCCGGTCGTAATGGTGCCTCCAGCCGTATCTCCAGCGGCATCGATGATGGCTCCGGTAGGAACGCTGGGAAGGCCAAAGCTGTTGTTGAAGGCCAGGAAGGATTGCCAGTTCACGGTCTCGTAAATCAGGCTACCGCCGCCGCGGACCACGGTGTTCCCCCTGCCGCCGATATCCCAGGCAAAGCCGAAACGCGGCGCGAAATTTTTGTGATCGGGTTTGTAGGGAGCATTGATCTGCTTGCCCACTTGCACCAGTCCGAGATTCGGGTCAAAGTTCCCCAGCAGGTTGTGGGCCTCCTTGACCACCGAGTTGAACTCGTAGCGCACTCCTAAATTTACGGTCAGGTTCCTGCTAAGCCGCCAGTCGTCCTGGAAGAAGCCCGCGTAAGCCCAATTGTGCAAATGCCGCGTCGGGTCTCCCGAAAGCACAGAGGCCAGAGTTGGCGCGCCCGCAAAAAAATCTTCCAGCTGCGAAGAAGGCACGCCGGTGGGCCCAGTAAAAGTGCCGTCCAGAAAGTTGATACTGCCCCTGGCGTTGCCAAACGCGCCGCCGGTAACGCCATTGCGATGCACTTCGCCGCCAAACTTGAGGGCGTGCTTGCCCGCGGTATAGGAAATGTGGTCAATGAATTGGACGATAGTGTCGGGTCCCTGGAACTTCGGCCATTTGAACCCACCCAGGCCGGGAAAGAAATATCCGCCGAAGCCGATGCGAGGCAGCCCGCCGGTCAAAGCACCCGCAGCCACACCTGTATCAAGGCCGTAACTCGACGCCGGAGCATTAAGATCGCCGGGCAATGTGGGCTGGTAAAGGCGGTTGTACCCGAATCTGGCTTCATTCACCCAGCGTGCAGTTGGGATCCACGTCCAACTGGTCCCGAATACCTGGGCCCGGGTGTGAATGTGTGACCGCCACTTCGACTGGAGCTCGGGAAAGTCCTCGACCGTTCCCGAGTTGTTACCGAAAAAATACATGCCGCTGGCCGTGTTGTGCTCATTCAGACGGACATCGACTTTGCCCAGCACATTGTTGACATTTACGACGTTGGGAAATCCGTTGACGATGTTGATGGACGGATTATTATTGGCGGGGAATCCGGTGCCATCGCATGCCACCGCACCCGAGGCAGCGAAGGTGCACCCCGCAACCTTCAGGCTGGCGGGGCTGACGTCGTTCGGAATTACTCCAGCAAGAAAAGCGGCGTGCACATCGGCAATCGTGTCGGGAATGCTATTGGCACAGTCGCCGGTGGTTAGGACCAAACAGTTCCCCGCGTCTGGCATCGCGATCATGGATGGGCTGGTCACGCCCCCGAACTGGTTTCCTACATCGTAGCGCTGGCCCTCGTAGGAGCCGAAGAAGAAAGCTTTGTCCTTGATGATGGGCCCGCCCACGCTCCCGCCGAACTGCTCCAGTGTACGGGGATTTTTCGGACTCGGAGACTGCCCGACCGCGCAGGGATCGTTGGCGCAGTTGAAGTAGTTGCGCGCGTCCATGGCTCCATGACGGCCAAAAATAAAGGCCGTGCCGTGCAATCCGTTGGTGCCCGACTTCAAGCCTACGTTGACCACGGCGCCGGGCTTCCAGCCATATTCCGCCGACGGATTCTCCTGCAGGTTGAATTCCTGAATGGAATCGATGGGCAAGATGGTCGCCGAATCTCCCGCAATACCCGCTCCATTGATAATGCCCTGACCAGAGTAGGGTTCGCTGTTGAACAGGCCGTCAATGATGTAGCCGTTGTCTTCCGCACGAAGTCCGTTGGTGCTCGTGGTCGAGAATCCACCGCCTGGATAGCGCGTCACGCCTGGACGCAACTGAAGCAGATTCTCGTAGTTACGGCCGTTCAGAGGCAGATCGTTGATCTGCTGATTGCTGAGCGTCCCGCCCAGAGTCGCGGAAGTCGTGTCCAGCAGCGGGATCTCCTCGTTGACCACGATGGTCTCGGAAACCTGTCCCGGCTGAAGCGTGAAGTCGATGCGCAAATCTTTCGCCACTTGCAGTTCGAGGTTGACGCGCTCGACGCTTCTGAATCCCTTGGCCTCGGTGCGCACCTTGTATGTGCCGGGAATCAAGTCCGGAGCCAGGTAGTCGCCGGTTTCATCCGTGGACAAGACTCGCGTAGTGCCACGCTGGACGTCCAGTATGGTCACGGTCGCGCCGGGCAGGGACGCGCCGCTCTGATCGGTGACCGTACCTAGAATCCGACCGGTTGTGGTCTGCGAGAAAAGCGGAAGGCAAGACAGCAAAACGCCAAGGATGAAACCAAAAGGCCGACTTGTTCTTATCGGGAACCGCATCCTGTGCCTCCAGACAAGGTTATGGGACGGGAGATGGACAAGGCGTGGTCCAACAGCCTTACCGCTCTGGTCCGACAGCTTTACCACTCATCCAAAGCGAGTGTCAAGCAATATCCGCCCCGGGCGTTGCACGACGGGATTCTGGGGTTCGGGCGCCGACTGGAGGTACGGTCAGAAGACTCGAGGGAGCTATCTCGACGTCTCCTCACCATTCAGCAGGCGAATGTTTTGAGCGGAGGCGGGCTTCGGGAGCGACTTCAAGAAGGCGTAGATATTGGCCAATTCCCCGTCTGAAATTACTTTGGCAGTGTAGGGTGGCATTTGTCCCGCGGGCTGCCGGAGGTACGCCACGAAGGCGCGGAACGGAATGGGATCCGGCCCAACCCGCGGTCCGCTTAAAGTCGATCCTTGGCCTTCTCCTCCGTGGCACTCGTAGCAGCCGTGGCTCGCATAGATTCGCTTTCCGCTTACCGCATCGCCAGCGGGGGAAGCATTCACCTTCGGGACCGGCCTCACGTTCTGAGCGCTGGCACCCGCGGTCGCGAGGGTCATCAATGCACCGGCCAACAGAACGGAGAGGGGGAAAGCGCTCGTAATGTTCGGGGACAAAAAAAATCCTTTCCGCACTCGACTCGGCATCCTGTATGGGCGGAGACACGAAGAGCCTATGTCCAAGTGGAACTCCTTAGCGGGGTTGCGTCACCACGTCGACCAGCGCCGGCTCGCCGGCCTCGACCGCGGCAATAGCGCGCTGAATCGCCGGTCCGAGATCTCCAGGATCGGTAATCGGCCCCTCGGCACGCACCCCCATGCTCTGCGCGAGCTTGGCAAAATCGATGTTCGGTTCAGCCATAGTGGTGCCGATACCGGCTCGTGTAACCCCACGGTTGTGGCGATTGGCCATGCGTTGGAGATGCATGACTTCCTGATGGTACGCCCGGTTATTGTGCATCACATTCAGGATCGGAATACGATGATGCGCCGCTGTCCACAAGACTCCCGGGGCATACATGAGGTCGCCATCGCATTGGATGTTGACCGACAGGCGACCATATTTGCGGTTTGCGAGCGCGGCACCGACCGCCGCTGGCGCTCCGTACCCGACTCCATAACCGCCGGCGCCGCCGATGAACTGGTAATGTTTTTCAAACGCCCAAAGACGAAGGGGCCAATTGCTCATTCCCGGCGCAACGTCAGAAACCAATGACCAATCCTTCCCTTTAATCTGAGCCCACAGTTCGGCCGACAGCCGCGCGGTGCTGATCGGGCTTGCATCCCAGCCGTAGGTCGCCGCCGTGCGGGCCTGATCCAACAGGCCCTGGTGGTCTGCCGCCAACTGCTTTCCCCGATCATCGAGCGCCCTTCTTCGATCACCGGTGATGAGCCTCTTGATGCCATCGATGAGCGATGGCAGTGTGGCTTCCGCATCGGCCGCGATGGCTAGATCAACCTCAGCGTAGCGCTGGGAATCCTGGTAGTTGCCTTTCATGTAGAGATCGCCAGCCGTGATGCTGATCAGCTTGGCCTTTTCGCTCGTAATGGAATGCGAACTGCGCTGCAATTGATCACGGAAGGAATTCACCGCGCCCCAGAAGTCGGTCACCGCAAGACCCAAAATTACGTCGGCTTCGGTGATGAGTTCACGACCGTGCTCCGAATGGTTTAGCGGGTGACGAGTCGGGAAATTCATGCGCGCCGCCAGATCGACGACTGGCGCCTGCAGGGTTTCCGCAAGTTCAATGAGGCGCGTCACGCCTGCCGGTGTGCGGGCAGTGCGGTCAACCAGAATCACCGGGTTCTCTGCCGCGGTCAGGAGCCGAGCCGCCTCGGCAACCGCTCCCGAGTCACCCTGCGGTGGCGACGGAAGCGTGAGCTTCGGAATACGCAGGCCGGCGTTTTCTCCAACCGGATTCTCCTGAAGCTCAGCATCGGCCACGAGCAGTACGGGCATGCTCGGGGGGGTCATGGCGATCTTGTAGGCGCGCACTGCGGACTCGGCGAAGTGAGTGAGCGAGATGGGCAGGTCGTCCCACTTTGTATAATCGCGAACCATGGCGGCCGCGTCTTCGACGCTGTGATCCCATTCCACGCCGGGCCTTCGCTTCGTGGCGTCGAGTGCATTTCCGAGGACAATGTAGACCGGAACCCGGTCGCAATAGGCGTTGAAAATTGCCATGGCGGCGTGCTGCAATCCGACCGTGCTATGGGCAAACACTCCCAGAGGCTTGCCTTCGATCTTGGCATAGCCGTGGGCCATGCCGACGGCTGACTCTTCGTGGCAACAAGTGATGAACTCTGGGGATTTGTTGCCGCCGTAATTGACTACCGATTCCTGCAGCCCACGAAAACTCGATCCTGGATTGGCGCAAATGTACTCGATGCCCAGTGACTTGATGACGTCTACCATGAAATCGGAGCCGGGACGGTCTGTGGTTAGAACTTCTGCGGTCCTGGGATTTTCGGTCTCGGCCTCCTTCGACATCATTGGCGCCGTGGGGCGGGGAGGCGTGGGCGTCTGCGCAGTGGCTGCACTGGTGTTGGCAACGAGGGTCGCCATACTGCCTGCTGCGGCGGTCTTCAGGAAGTTTCGCCGATCAACCGACAATCTCTTGTCTCTGGCCATTCGTCCCTTCTTGCGTATCTAATTCTGCACGGTATAGATCAACACCTCGGCTGTGTGATCCGCACGTGCCGGAACCGCCACGTAGAAAACGTCGAAACCCTTCTTTCCCTTTCCAAAGTATCCCGCGGTGCGCGCGCCGATGGCGGAAGGAATCTTGGCAAGCAACTGGTAGTGGTCGGAGTCCTTCTGCTGAAACACGCTCACGTAACCTTCGCCGCCGGAAACGTAGATGCGTTTTCTCGCTGAATCATAGAAGAGGTCGTCCGAGTTCTGAACACAGGGCACGGCAGCGATCATGCGTCCCGAGCGAGTGTCAAATACGGCCAGTCGGGCGGGCTCACGGGTCGCGACTAGCACACGGTGGTTGGCTTCATCCAAGGCCATCGGGAAGTTGCTGTCCAGGGTCACAGGCCATCGTGTGATGGCGTGAGTGCTGCGATTGATTGCCGCAATTTGTTTGAGGTCGGGCAGGTTCACATAGAGATTTGGCCCGGACTTTTCCAGCTGAAAGGATTCGGGATGCGCCCCCAGTTTGAATTCCTCCTTCAGGCGCTGGTTGGTAGTTGCGTCCACCATCGCAATCGCCCCGTCTTCCGCACCATAGCCAACGTAGACGAGCTTCCCGGTCGCGTCGTACCGAAGGTTATCGACGTCATCCCCGAAATCAATGCTGGTGATCAGATCTAAAGATGAGCCGTTGTAGATGTACAACTTGCCTTCGTCACTTCCGACAAACAGCTTGTTCAATTCCGGAGCATAGACTACTCCCTGAGGACTGGGCACACCGCTAATGCTATGCACCCTGGCCCCCGAGGAAAGATCGACCACTTCTTCCGTGTTATTGCCGAGCGCTGAAACGAACAATCGTCCCTTCTGATCGTTGGATAAGTGATCGATACGTCCCTGAACGCCGGGCAGGGCAATCGCTCCCGTCAAGACGAGGGGTTGGGCGGTCTCCGAAGGAACACTTTTTTGCGCGCCCACGCTGGTGGTCAGCGCGAAAACCAAAATCAGCGCGAGAGAGCTGCCGCACTTTACCTTAGCTGTCAATCTTCCTTACCCACCCATACGCCAAATTACTCCGATCCGGCCCGGAGTCTAAATAGGCCGTCCTTCGCTCCGACATCGGATCGGTTTTCCAGGCCGCCTTCGCGCCGGTCTCCAACCCAAACAACCGGGCACTATTCAAGCCAAAAATCGCTCTTTTGGTTGTGCCATCGGGCGGCCCCAGAGGCGCGTAGCCGTGCTTCTTTTGCATGTCCTCCGGGATTTCCAGTCGGCGCAAGGCTTCGATCTGCCACTGCGGCGAACCAAACCAAAGCGAATCGGTCCCCCAGACTACATGATCCGCGCCCAAACCTTTCACCAGCATCCCCATCATCGCAGCGGCGAGGCGAGGATAGCTGATGCAGCAATTGGCGAAAACTGCACCCACGTCCGCGTAGACGTTGTTGACGCCGTACTTCTGCGGGACGTCCACCAGATCGGAAACCCAGTCGATCCGTCCCGTCTTCTCGAATTGCTCACTCCCCACTTCTGGAGCGCCCTGCATAGGCGGGCCACCCGCATAGCGATAACCCGCGTGATAAACGAAAAAATTCAGCTGCGGCCAGTCTTTAGCAGCTTTGCCAACATCATCCACCTTTGCGTACTGCTTGAGATTGGGTACCTCGGCTTCCATGCCCGGCGGATAGAGCCCTTTGTGAACCGCCACGTTCCTGATTCCCGACTTGACGAATTTTTCGTACGCGGGATACACCAGCTTTTCGTCGTCCATTCGCCACGGATACTTGCTGGTCATCGGGTTCGTATTGTCGCCAATGGTGTAACCCTTCCAACCCTCTGGCTTGAGTTCGATCGCCCGGTCGATGTCTTCGAGCCAGCCCTTCTGCCCGGGAGCGAATACTGCGTGGGTCAGCAGGCGTCTTGATCCGGCGAAGGTGTTCAGCTTCTGGCGCGCATCCGCTTTCATCTGGTTGGTGAGAAACCAGTCGGTGGGAATGTCGGAGGGCGCCCCGCTCAACAAGGCGACCTTGGTATCGCTGTCGAGAAACATTTCCTTTACGTAGTTGCCAAATTTCAGATGGGTCAAAGTCTGCGGTTCCTTGGCTAAATCTGGATTAAACCCTGCCTGTCCCGTGAACTCGCGAATTTTCACGAATAGCGTGAGCCGGGTATCGTCCCTGAGAAAATGGGTGTGCAGGTCGCAGATGAACTCTCCGGAATACTTCTGAGCGCGCTCGGCGGCAAATTCGGGGCTGGCTGCTTCGACCGGACTCACATCGAAGACTGCTCCGTACACACGGTTCATGGCGAGGAATGCCGCCGCCATACCTGCAGCGGTTTTGAGAAACTGCCGCCGTTCCATCCCAAGCGTTTTTCCCGTGGAATCTCCGAGCTCCGCGATCAAAGCTTCGACTTTCTTCTGCTCTTTGCTCTGATGTCCGGGGAAAAACTCGCCATTCGAAATGGGCTGGGTAGGAATGGGGGACTCGAATCCGTAGGTCTCTGCGGGATTCAGCCGCTGTAGTTCCATATCAGAGAGAAACTCGCTCATGGTTTTCTTTCCTGTTGCTTGCTTACTGCGTGTGGCGGTATCACGGTTGTCAATTTCAACTGGGCCACCAAGTCCACCTACGGTAAAGCGGGTGCCAACAATTTACACGTTATGTCTACCCTCAGGTCAAACGCACTGCGATGGCTCCACGTCCGTAGCGACCCAAATACCCCTGCTTCAAAATTGCTTTCCGTATAATGCAAAGGCTCAGCGGAAAAGTTGTCAGAATGCTGACGGTGCTGCCTTGTGCGCTTCAGTGGGGGAAATGAGATGGGCAAACTTCGACTGTCCTTGGCATGCTGGAACTATGATCGCACTCGTGCCCTGTTAGAGGGCCGCGTACCGGTTGACGGAATTGAGCTAACCTATTTAAACCTGCCGGTAGAGGAAACTTTTTTCCGCATGCTGCGTCATCATGAGTTCGATGCCGCGGAGATGTCATTGTCGTCCTACGTGCTCTCTCTTTTTTCTGACAATCCGCCGTTCATCGCAATCCCGGTCTTCCCCTCGCGATTTTTCCGGCACTCCTGTATCTATATCAATCGCAACCGCGGAGTCCGCGAGCCAAAAGACTTGGCCGGAAAACGCGTGGGCACTCCGGAATATCAGATGACGGCTGGAGTCTGGATTCGTGGGATCCTCAGCGACGAATACAACGTCCCCGTTGGCAGCGTCAAATATTTCAACGGTGGAGAAGAGGAACCCGGACGGTCCGAAAAGTTGGCCCTTTCCCTGCCACCCTCGATCCACCTGGAAGCAATTTCTCCCACCAAAACACTCTCGGGAATGCTCGATGCAGGTGAGATCGACGCCCTGTATACGGCACGCATGCCATCCACGTTTACGCGTGGTTCGGGTAGTGTCAAACGGCTGTTCGAGGACTACCAGACGGTGGAACGCGAATACTATTTGCGGACCAAGATTTTCCCCATCATGCATACTTTGGTGATTCGTCGCACCCTGTACGACAAATATCCCTGGGTTGCCCAGTCTCTATACAAGGCATTTGTGTACGCCCAACGAGAGATCTACGAGGAGCTATATCAGACGGCGGCGCTGAAATTCATGCTTCCTTGGCTCATCCGGCATGTTGAGGAGACGCGGGCCACGATGGGGCAGGACTTCTGGCCCTACGGTTTTGAACCGAACGTGCATACTTTGAGCACCTTTCTCCGCTACCACTATGAGCAAGGTCTCTCGAAGCGCCAGTTGACGCCCCAGCAGCTTTTTGCTCCGGAGTCGATGGAGTCATTCAAGATCTAAGGGCTCAGATCTTTTTCGGCCGTGAGGCGAAGGATTCGATGGCAGCAGAACGGAAGCACAACTTCGCGGTGGTGGGCGCTGGGGCGTGGGGATATCGACGCCACGGTTGCGCAAGTTGGATTCAATATTGCACAGATGATTATCCCGATTTTCCTTTTGGCACCTGTCGGGATTCCGCTGACGTTCAGCGTTGGGCACCTGTTGCCGGGATATGCCTTGGGATTTCTGATCGGCTCCGCCGGCTTGACGGGTCTTGCGGTCAGGTTAGGAAGGCGGGAAGGCCGCGGTGATGTCACGGCGCACGTTTACGGAAACAATGTCCCCGCAATCATCGCCTACACATTATCCATCATGGTGCCGGTATATCTTCAGACTCATGATGAGCTCCGGGCCTGGCAGATCGGCGCTGCCGCGGTTATCTGGACAGGAGTCATCAAACTCCTGGCCGCCCCTTTCGCGAGTGTGTTACGACGCTTGATCCCGGTGCCGGCGTCTATGACGGTCTTCGGGGCAGCCATGTACAGCTATCTCGCCCTAGTGCTGCTGCAACGAATTTTTGATCAGCCGTTGGTGGGTATCGTCGCGCTTACCATTGTTGCGATTAGCGTTCTCGCCAACGTGCCAATTACGTCCTGGAGAATTCCTCCCTTTATCGTCGCCTGGACAGTCCCGCTCATCGTTGGACTGAGCATTGGATATGTGCATCCGGTATGGCAGGGGATATCGCCCGGCCTTCCATTCGTCGTATCCCTGGAGCCCTTGCGGGCGATGGTGATGGCCTTGCCCTACTTGTCCGCGATCGTGCCCATGGCCATTTATCAAGTGCTCCAGGATATTGCCTCCGTGGAAGGGGCAACCGCCGCTGGAGACAACTACGATGCGAGGCAGGTAGTCGCATGGGACGGCATTGGTACGTTGGTATGCGGCGCGGCGGGAAGCGTAATTGCACCCGTCGTGTACGCCATGCATCCGCCTTACAAAGCGATGGGCGCGAGAATTGGTTTCGCGCTTTGGACTCCCATTATCTTTACCGTTGTGGTCATGAGTGGGCTGACAATGTTTATTGCGCAGCTATTTCCCTGGCCCATTTTGGCGGCAATGATTGCCTATGTGTCGGTTGGTGTGGGGATGGCGACGTTGCGGCGCGTGGATCGAAAATATCTGAGTGCGGTCCTTCTCGGATTTGTTCTGCCGACGGGCGCAGTTGTGACGGCGGCGGTAAACTCGGCGTTACCGGCACTCAAGCTTTCGGCCACGAATCCTGACGTACAGGCTGCGCTGAATCACTCGATCTATTGGTCGTCGCTACAGGGACTCGGCAGTGGGTTTCTTTTTCTCGTGCTGGTTGTCGGATCCCTGATTACAGAAATGATCGATCGAAATTTTGGCCGCGCCGCGATCTGGTGTCTCATCGCTGCTGCATTCTCCTGGCTCGGGATGATGCACTCGGCTATCTTTCGTTGGGGAGCACAGCCAATGTATGCCTTGGGATGGTTAGTGGCGGCGGCGATCGTGTACTCCGCCCGATGGTGGAGAGGCGATCGAGACACCGCCCAGGAGAAGGGTCGTCCCGTTTCCGCAAACGCGCGATGAGAATCGAAATCCTGACTTGCCCGGGCCGTACCTAAGGCTTTGCCGAAGCCAAAATATAGTCGCTCATGATCTTTTCCTTCGCTTCTGCTGCGCATCCACGTTGTTCACCTATGGGTATGGGTTGGCCGAATGAGCCTGCTGTTCGCTTCGCCCTCCCTTGAAGTCGCACAAGAAACCGAGTAGCTTGTTTCTCGCAGACACCCCTACGTGTTGAGCACAGATCGCGACTTTAGGTCATTTTTCAGGTTGGCTTCACGGAGTTATTTTATTATTTGCACCTAGAGAGCGGAGGCCCTATGCGCCAGTTTGTCGCCGGACACTACCAGTGCGTCTCTTTTCCAGCGTTGGCTCTACTTCTCGCCACGATTTTGATGGTCTCCCCTACAACAGTTCAGTCGCAATCTGCCTCGGCCACGGGACGGCTTGAAGGAAGAGTAGTCGATTCGACCGGAGCCGCCGTGCCGGGCGCAGCCACTACCGTGCATAGCCAGAACACGGGAGTTTCCGCGACTCAGCAGTCGGGTGCCGAGGGCGATTTCACGTTTCTGTATCTCGATCCCGGAACCTATGAGGTTTCCATTCAGAAAGCTGGATTCAATAAACTTGTGTTGAAGGACATCACAATCACGGTCGGCACGCGCGCCATCATTCACCCGCAACTTGGAGTGGGCAAGGTTGAAACCACCGTTTCCGTAAGCGCTACTACCCCTCTTCTCGATGCCGCCGCATCATCTCTCGGTACCGTCGTGGATCGGCAGAGCATCGACTCTCTTCCCCTCAACGGGCGCAACTTTACCGACTTTGCCCTTCTCACTCCCGGCGCTACCACCGACGGTGATTTCGGCATGATCAGCTTCAATGGCGTCGCGGGAAACTTCAACAACTACACGGTCGATGGCGGCAACAACAACAACGCCTTCTTTGCGCAGCAGATCGGACGCACCATCCCCTTCCAGTTTAGCGAAGACGTAATCCGTGAATTCCAAGTAACCAGTACCGGATTCGAAGCCGAGTTCGGCCAGGCGGGGGGTGGTCTGGTGAATACGGTTACTAAGAGTGGCACCAACCAGGTTCACGGCGATGGTTACTACTACATCCTTGACTCCTCCACCAGCGCCAACGACGAGATCAATCAGCGTCAGGGGATTGCCAAGCCGCAGAATCGCAGGCAGCAATTTGGGGGCACGGTCGGCGGACCGCTCATCCACGATCGTCTTTTCTATGTAGGCAACTATGAAGGTCAGGTCCGTAACGAGCCGTTGACCGTCAATGACGGCCCCGCAGTGAACAGTCTGCCTCCAGATTTCTTTACCAACAACCCCGGTCTGGCCGCTCAGGTTCAGGCAGCGGCTGGTTCCTTCCCGCGCAGTTTCAACCAGAACGTCGCCTTCGGAAAGCTCAACGGTGTCATTAACGACAAGAACTCCTTCAGTGTCACTTACAACTACCAGCGCTTCCGCAGCCCGCACGGATATTTCAATACGCCCACCTCAACCGGCGACGGTCTCTCACTAACCGACGGAGCTACTAGTCATTTTTTCCAGGCGTCGATGCAAACCAGTTTCAACGCAACGACGATCAACGAAGTGCGCTTCCACCTCGGCAGCGACTATCACTTCGATCTTCCGGCGTCTGCCCCTGCGTCCCCGGCGGTCACTATCCAGAATCCGGATACCGGCTTTGTTTTCGGTGGAAACCGCTTTCAACTGGCCAACACCGACCGCCGCTATGAATTCACCGATACCTTCACGAAGGTTCTCGGGAACCACACCCTGAAGGCTGGCGTGGACATCAACATCAGCCACAACGCAGACTCCTTCACTTACGGACCCAAGGGAGAGTACCGTTTCGCCGACCTCATCGATGTGCCCAGCGGCACTTTTGAACTCTACCTGCAATCATTCGGGCAATCGACTATCGTTCAGACCGCGCCCACATATTCCTTCTTCGCCCAGGATCAGTTCCGCGCCACACCGCGCCTGACGCTCAATTACGGCCTGCGTTATGACCTGCAAGTCTTGA
>Ga0193733_1000307_pt1 | contig 17093 bp, 21 predicted proteins | sample U1s2metaG_FD_145076 | JGI IMG/M metagenome (GOLD analysis project Ga0193733, IMG submission 145076) | Soil microbial communities from a riparian zone of the East river system, Colorado, United States - U1s2 | ecosystem: Environmental > Terrestrial > Soil > Riparian zone | place: USA: East River...
AACAGTTTCTGGTTGCGGAGGCCTGATTTGAACTACCGAGACCTTCTCCCCAGAAGGTCAGTGCCCAAGACGATCAAGGTTGGCCCCGTTTGGGCTGCGTGACCACATGCTCACGTCGGCGCCGTATTGCACCAGGGGGAGATTGACAGCGGGTTTTGGGTAACGAATGACGATGTCTTTGGCCACGATATCGCCTTCACCTCCATCAACCGCTTGGCGAGAGGTTCGCGTCGCAACAGGCAGTGGATACGGTGTTAACACGTTCGCCGATGGACTACCGGGCTGGAAGGCATTTCGTTGTTCCGGCATTTCCGAGGGCAGCGGTGTACGACTGGTAAGAGCCGAGAGGCGATAGATCGACATGCCCACCAGCGCTAAGAAGACCGTAGCGATCGCGAGTGCCTCGACGGTCCTCCAAATCATCGCCCGGCTCACGAATATATTCGTTGCATGTGGCACCATAAATTCCACAAGGGGCATCAGCCCTTCCGAATAGCGAGTCGACCGATTTGGAGTTGCGCTTCTCGGAAGTATGCCATTACCCGCAGCTGCATGCTGCCTTTTCGCTAGCTCGTTGGCGATCGCAGTTTCTGTTACCGCTGGCGCTAATTCGGGCGACGAGGGCGCAAACGGCTGATCCAGCCTTGCGGCAGATTTGGTGGAGACATCCGGGGAAGTAGAGGGCACAAAGTCAGATCGGGATGTCTGAAGTCCCGGTTCCCGAGCCAGCACAGGTGGAGTTCGTTTCTGGACAATCGTGCCGGCGGCGAAAGGATATGTGTACTCTGCGCCAATTGGCTGCACTGAGGTTCGACCATTCCGTACCTGCAGAATAAACGCGGCGGCCAGAAGGCGCTGGAAGCTTTCCGCGTTTAAAACCGGCTTGTCTTGAGCTTTCTTCGCTTCTTGGTTCACGCCTTGACCTATGTCCCGCGTACTACGGCGCACCGTCGACGCATGTCCGGCACAGCGCTGCCTTGATTTCCCGGATTTGCACAGCATTTGGCCGCGGTGCCGCGTTCTTTCGCAGAATTCCCCTCCACGCCATATTCCGAATCAAGACAGAACAGCAATCATTTGAGCAAAACAGAGCCCCGAGGATCCCACTTCTCACTAACTGAGAACTGTTCACTTTTGAACACATCCCAGGACCTGAACGCCACGCTATAGGACTCAATTCCAAACTCCATGACGATCGATGCCGCCAGACGTGTTGCGGGCCAAAATCGCCCGCGCTCGGAAATGTGTCCATTGCCAACTCTCTCATCATCGCGGTGCTCTTCTGGCTGTTGGACCGCGCTGTAGGTCCCGGCTCGCCGGGGCGAAGGGGAACACAATAGATCGACGTCACTGTAAAGGCTGTCTTATGTGTTTTCATGGATACGGTCAGCTACAAACGTCCGGTCAAAGCCAGTACCACCACGATCAGCAATACCAATCCGATCCGCCACTTGGGTAGTATCCCCAGTTCGCACTGTATGGCCATGTGAGCAGCGCGCCGAGTAATATCAAAATCAAGATGACTAGCACATGGTACGCATCGTTCCTCCTTGCCGGAGTTGGAGGGGATGGTCGGAGAACTTAACCGACGACCTCGTCCGATTCGCTCACCTGGTTCGGTGATCTACACCAGGCAATGGCCATCTTTATGTCCGTCATTATCTTTGACTTTGAGAATTTCGCACAAATCACTGGTTGATTTGCCACGGGTGTCTCCTCATCAGGATCAGGTGCGCATTCCGGCTCTACTAAGATGGTCCTTGTCAAAAATACGCTGTCTAAGAATGCGATGATAATAGAAGACAGTAAGAACCAAAGTGGCCCCGCATACAGCATCGACTGTATTGGCAGGAATACGTTATGGAGGTAGGGTTGGGTTATCCATACTTGATGATATTGCGATTGCCGAAACCCGCCGTCTCCGGACGGCGGGATTTTTTTCGCGGAAACGATTCAGAAATGATCATGCCCCTGAGCTTCCCTGGACAAGGTGCGGTTCCGGCGCGTCTGATTTCAGGCAGCCCGTCTGCCTAGCACAAAATGCAAACTCAGAAAGCGCTCACCACCAATAGTTGCTTCGCGGAATTATGCCTTTGACGAACCCAAAGAGGTAAGAGCAGAATCTCCTCATGAATGCCCACGTCCTCGTTTTTGAGTGTCCCAACTGCGGTCGGCCGATGCCCTTTATTCGACTGGGTCAGGAAGCGAAGTACCCGAATCTAGAACAGGAAGTTGAACGTGTCGAACTGGCGTGTTTCGGGATCGACTGCGGATGGACGGGCACGTTTGCGACGGGAGCCGCACGGCACACTAGGACGGTGGAATGGCCTCATCTCAAGTCTGCGGGCTCCTACGAGAAATGCGTCCTACCCTGACTAGTCCAGATAAGTAAGTCAGAGCCCGCTACAAACCCGACTCCTCAGCCTTGCGCGTTCCCGCCGGCATCATTTCAGGTTCTCGTACCCCGCATTGGCGTCCTTCAGAACACGTGAGGTCAGGGCTGGCGCCTTCCTATATTAAGGAGAGAGCCCGCTCCTCCATCCCCCCGCCAGTTCGCATGGTTCGGCAATCCTGGAGCAGAATGTACTGCCCTAAAACGGGTGCATTCGTGTCAACAATGTCTACCATTCACCCGGCAGGCAGCCCACAAGACGCCCGGGCCTGATTATTTGCCATCTTCCACGAGGATCCCCGTCAGAATCGAAACACAATACCAGTGGAGTAGCGGAAACTGTTCTGCCGGTTACCTAAGCTACTGGAAAGTCCGGTCGTCAACCCGTCGATCGCGCTGAACTGCGTGCGGAGGTAGTCCACCTGTACCGCCCGGATTGCGAGATGTCGAGTTAGACCGACATCAATGCCGCCGCCGAACGCCATCGCGAAAGCATTGGCGCTCGTGAGTCCAGTAGAGATGCCCCCGATGATCGGGATGTCTACGCCGGCTCCTAAGCTTGAACGCGCTTCGCCAAACAAAGCGTGTGCGAACAATCCGCTCCTGCCAACGCTAGCACTGACGGTCGGGCCGAACAAATAAGTGTTCAGGTGCTGATAGGTACCCGCCGAAAAACCCAGCGCCGAAAAAGAGAAGGGACTCAAGCTGGCGCCACTTATGTCGGCGGTCACACCGAGGTAGCGGTTGAAATTGAAGGTACCCTGTCCTTCCCACCCATTAAAACCATTGTTGGTATTACGAAGGTAGGAATATCCGCCAAAGACTATAGCTCGAGTCCCGTTCTCGCCGCCTGCCGCCATGGCTCCGCCGCCGCTTTGAGCGATGAGCATTGCCGGCAAAAACAAAATGATGGACGTCAAGATCACACATTTGTGCATTCTATCTCTCCTCGACGAAAGGCGATACAGGTGTGATGCGCAGGGGGACGAGAAAAGCATCGAAATCCATCGATTCTTTGTCGCGACAAACCCGTTATATGAAGCGAACCTTAAAAGATGGAGCGCTGTAACTAAGAATCATTTTGGTATTTGGTTGCGCGGTCGACGCCTCGACCTAGACCAGCGGGATGCAGAACAACTAAGTCGCAAACGACCTTCCCGAAACGCTAGGTTTCCGAACCTGCCGGATGTCTAAAACGATAATCGTCCCATTTGGGCTGAGCTGTTCTGTCGTCGAATCGCCGACAAATACATACGAAGGTCGAGTCGGAGAAAGCAAACGCAAGATGCTGAAGAGCCAAAACCTTTCTGGACGATGATGCAGGTGAACCGAGTTCATGCGAGCTAGATCAGTGTGGGCCGCCGGAACGTTCGCTACGTTCGCTGCGTGGCATGACCGATGAGGCATCAAGGGAGCTGTTGCCACAGCTCAGCAGGACAAGCCATACCCCAACACTGGACGGCCCTCGATGGCGCTGGAGAAGTTTTGCGAGCGCCTGTGCTGCAACCCGCCATACTCGGACCACGGCGAACGGATACCAATGGAACAGCTCGACTGCAATCTGCTATTCCGATTGGCTGATGGGCTTGAACCTGGATAACCGGGTGGGACGTGGCGTTTGCCACGAACCTTGAGCGCCGGCTCGACGGAACATCGCGGAAGCCTTCTTCCAAAGTTGTGCTCAAGCAGGACCGGGAGCGGAATCTGCTGGGACAAGCATTTCACAGAGGTCGAAACCGGTTGGAAGCTTGGGCGAGCTTGAAGAGTTTTCGGCAGGCTTCCGCAGTGAGAGATTCCCTGATGCTCGGGTGGACAAATGCTCACCCCGCATTGCCTTTGGCGGGGTAGGAATATCAAGGGACGAATTCTACAGCGCAGGATTCCTCCGAATCCTGCGCCAAAGGCCAATCACACCGACACCGATTCGATCACCCCAGACGAAGGCGTCCAGAACTCCTGTCATTCATGCGCGTGCCCCCAGCGAATAGGTGCGCTGCCGCCGCGCTCACACGGTGCTGGCTGACGGCTATCCCACCACAAAGAAATCGCGACCTAGCGGCGATCGTCACGATCTGGGTGTTCGTGGCGATACTGCCAATATGCTCTCTGCCGCGAGCGCTGCAGCCTGCTGAAGGGACGATAAACCTCATGCCGTTCTTCCCTCCAGTGCCGGTATCTGCCGTCTTCGCGGTCATCCCATTGATGGTAGTCTCTGTGGTCGCGGTCGTAATACCGCCTCTGGGTTCGTTGGTTCCGTTCGCGGGCATCTTGACGGCTGTCGTCTCGAAAACTGTTGCCGGCCTGAATCCCTACCGGGGCAACAAGCGCCACGCCTAGAAGAAGGGAACCTAGATACCTGTGCATACGATGCATGTCGTCCTCCCAGCTCGAGAGTTCCATTTTCGAAGTCCCGGCTAGAGCGACTGTACGCCTCGACTTCCTGGAGTTATGTTCAATAGAGAACACTGCATGAACCGCTGGAGCTTCTCCCGAAATCAAGACGACCATTTCCACATACACGATTTACCCGTCCACTGCCAGCACAGAGTTCACAGGCCCTTCTATGTTCAAATAAACACGTAACACTCGGTTGGTCCGAAAGGCCCGTTGCAACGGCCCCCGTTCCACCAGGTCCATCTCTGATCAAGTGGTGATCGAGATTAGGACCAATCTTCCAGCGACATCTCCGAACATACTCCACCACCACCGGTCTCATTAAATAGTGAACCGGTGAACCTGGCCATTTATGTGTTTGCTGGATCTAGTCGGAAGTCGGTGCCATTTTCATCGCAACCAGCACCTCCAATAACGTGGCGGTGTTACGAATGCTTCCCGAGAGGGTGATGAGTGCCTCCCCGACGAGGGGATGTTGATCTGCCAGGAACTCAAGACGGTCACTCACGCTGTACAGTTGCTTAACTTCGTACAGAATCGCATTCGACTGCATGGGCGCGCGGCTTTCTGAGAACCTAAGGTTTGAGAAAACTTCAGGTGGGATGACTTTAGTTCTTGGAATCTGAAGACTAGGGTTCGGGAGTCTACCTCCAGATTCGAAATCCTCATAAACGCCACAAATTTGGGATCAAGGGGCATGCCCAACCGTACATCGTGTGATCGGTTAGCCGCGCCAGCGCGAGTATCCCCAGCCGCCGCCACCGAGCAAAAACACGACCAAGAGAACAATCAATAGGGTTTCCATGTTGTACCTCACTTTGTAAGACTTACGGCGGACCGACCTTTGTAACGGTGATCTCACTTCCCTACTACGCACCATGATATAAGTGGCGAAGACAGATGTCTGGTCACATTGGACCACTTTGAGCGCCTGATTTGCGCGACCGGCCATGCAGGATTGTCAGCGGATTCGTGCTCTTATTTTCATCTCGCTGCTATTTCGTGCCCACAGTCTCTCCACCTCGATGGTTTTGAGCAGCGATTTTTAAGTTGGTTGCTACGTGTCTTCATCGTGCTTTGTTTACCACCGACACGATTGACATAGGGGCGGCCCTCGCCGGCTAGCAGTCGCGAATCAATGCGCACCTGTTTGTGTTGGTTTTCGCACTCCTGATTCTGTGGGCAACGATCTACCCGGGTTGTCCCAAAATAGCGAACGGGCTTTAGGTGACAAGTGTGGGTGCTCTTCGCCTACCCGATAACCGCTTTTGCCGGGGGGCTGAAAGGCCGCGAGGTGGTGCGCGATACCCCGGGTGCTGTCATTGCCGGCGGCGATTCTTGGCACTACGATCGGTCCGCATTCGTTTTCTGGCAGAGGATTGCTCGACTCACATTAAGGAGAGAAACTATTGACAGAATTGTCTCATCGTTCGTAGCGGGGTCTGTTTTCGACCTTTCTAAAGCATGCGTATCACATTTGAGCCACTCGTCGGATACGCAAACAGCGTGTGTTTCAAATCAGCGGCTTGCATGCCAGAACGGATGGCAATCGCGAAGAGATTGATGACTTCGTCAGCACCGCTCCCCAGGATGTGAGCGCCCAAAATGCGGTCCGTGTCTTCTTCCACGAGCACCTTGTAACCGGAATATGGTTCCGCGACCCGTCGAGACGAATACCAGGTCGAGGTCATCTCCTTCCTGACCCTGAACTTAAGGTTTTGCTCACGTGCCCGGCGTTCGCTCAGACCGACGGCAGCCAGCGGGGGGATGGTGAATACGACCGACGGAATGCCGATGTAATTTGGTCTCTGCCGGTCTCCCTTCAAGAGGTTTGCGGCCACGATCAACCCTTCATAGCTCGCCACGGGAGCGAGCGGTGGACCTCCACTGGCGGCGGCATCTCCCGCCGCGTATACAGCTGGAATCGACACACTTTGCAAGAATTCGTTGACTCGCACTCCCCGCTTCTCCCACTCGATCCCCACAGCATCGAGATTCAAGTCGCTGATCTCAGGTACGCGACCCGCAGCGTGCACAACCATATCGGCCGGAAATGTCACCGTACCCCCAGAGGACAAGGCCCGGACAATCAACTGAGAGGAGCTCTTTTCAATCCCTATCGCTTCGGTTCCGAGACGAACGTCAATGCCAAGCTCGCGAGTTCGCTCGACCAGCTGATCAACGAGATCCGAATCGAAAAGGGCAAGAGGACGCGGGCCACGGTGTAGGACCGTGACCTGCGATCCCACACAAGCCGCGAGGTGCGCAAACTCAAAGGCGATATACCCGCCTCCGATAAAAAGAATCCTGCGCGGGAGTTCGTTCAACTCCAAGAACTGATCGCCTGTCGTAAGTTGCTCAGCGCCCGGAATCTCCAAATCTACCGGCACTTCCCCGGCTGCAATAACAACGTACCGTCCCTCCAATATCTCTTTTCCTACTTGTAGTGTAGTTGGGCCGACAAAACGCGCACGACCATGGAACGCTGCGATGCCGACTTTCTCGAAGCCGTCCTCACGCCGCTTTGGAACGGGCTCGGTGAAAGAACGCTTGAAACGCATCAACTCGGGCCAATCCATCTGGAGTTTCGCGGCCTGAATTCCCTTTCCTTTCATTCGACGGGTCCAGTCAAAAGCTTCGGCAGCTCCCACGAGCACTTTCTTTGGGTCGCACCCCCTCAGGGCACAGGTACCTCCGAACGGTCTCGAATCCACGATCGCAACCTGCCATCCTGCTTCACGACAGCGCGACGCCACGGCCGAGGCGGCTGATCCTGTTCCGATTGCGATCACGTCAAATTTTCTGTCCATGCTTCTCTCAAGCCATTTTGCACTTGTTCCGACAAGAATACGCACTTCGGAAATGGCCACAACGTAACCATTCCGCCGTTGGGCCCCAATTTTGGTGTAAGGCGATTTATGGACAGTTATACCTTACACAGGTCGACGAAAAGCCAACGAAAGCCATGAGCCGGGAGGACGGCTTCAACATGCCCCAAAGGGGAGGATGGCGATTCAAGACCTCAGTGCATTTCGATTCCTTCGCACATCATCGGGAGTGGCTTGGAGCGCAAGTCCCTGGTGTCAAGGGATTTGCGGGGCCTCCGGGCCGAGGGGACCTAAGCGATTTGAGGGCCTGCGAGCTCGATCGGCGTAAGTAGGAATCGCTAGGATGTGCACTCTTGCTCAGACGAAGGCCGCCTGGAGTGCTAGCTTCAGAGGTGTGCTTCCGGCTAAGTCGCCGAGGGACTCAAATGTCGTTTGCCCCTTTGCAGGATTGAGTTATGGTGAAGCGAACTGCACCAATCCGAGTCATCTCTTTTTTTCTATTGTCGGCTTGCGGGGCGCTGTGCCAGGAAGGTCCTTCCGTTGCCGCCCTTCAGGGTTTAAAGTTCGATGGCTCAAACCCACCCGAAGTGCAGCCCCAGGAAACGCACACGTGGGGATCACTTCCTGATGCTCCGTCGGTACACCCGCCCACACAAGCAGAGAAATTTCACACGTTCGTCGATGAGGCACGCTCGCCTTTGACACTTGGCGCGGTTGCGATCAATGCGGGAGTAATGCGCCAGGCCGAACTGAGACAAGTAGCTCCCGGGGCGCAGCCCAGCTTAACCACGCTCTATGAAGCAGTGTTGATTCAAAAAGAGTCCAGCGCCTTCTTCAGTAAGTATCTGTACCCGGCGTTACTCAGGCAGGACCCACGCTACTACCCTTCGACCAGCGGAAGTTTTCTGGGCCGGGCCACCTACGCAGCCTCGCGCATTTTAATCACGCGTAACGACTCGGGAGAGAGGACCCTGAACGCGTCATATTTCCTCGGGGTGCTGACTTCGGTCGCGATCGCCACGGCTTACCGCCCCTATTGGGCGCGATCCAGTTCCGCGACATTCAAGACATTTGGTTCGACGATCGGCAGTGACGCGGGGGTCAACCTCTTGCACGAGTTTGGACCTGGCATCCGACAAATGGTGAAGGGTCACACGCCGAAGTTCCTGTCTAAGATCGAAGAGGGCATCACCCACGACCAGATTCCGAGGGATGTCGTCCCGGCCCAGGCAAGATAATGTCCTCTCGCCCAGTCCATTTCACTGCTGACCGGGCTTCGAGCCCGCGCGAAAGAAGGATCCCGTTCTGCACAGCATTCCGAAGGGAATTGACCCGACCTAATTGGCGCCGTCCAGCAGGAGGGCCCGAGATCAGAAGGATCATGAGATATGAGGTTCAAGCAGTGGGTTTCATCGGAGACATCATGGCTGACGCTTGGCGCCCTCGATACGCCCGCGCGTTAGCTATTGTTCTTATCTTGCTGACGTGCGGTGCTGCCTCGTTTGCGTACTCCGTTCTGACACACGAGGAAATCGTCGACCTGCTCTGGACGGATGAGATCCAGCCTCTCCTGCTCAAGCGATATCCGGGACTGTCGGAAGACCAGATCAGGGAGGCGCATGCCTACGCCTATGGAGGCGCTGTCATCCAAGATCTCGGCTACTACCCATTCGGCAGCACGGAATTCTCCAATTTGGTGCACTACGTCCGTAGCGGAGACTTCGTTCGGGAGCTGCTGCTCGAGAGCCAGGATGTCAACGAGTACGCTTTCGCCTTGGGAGCCCTTTCGCATTATGCCTCGGATATTGCCGGCCACCCGGCGGTAAACCAGGCCGTGGGCATTCAATACCCGAAGTTGCGGGCGAAGTTTGGCCAATCGGTCCGGTACGCGCAGGGCAAGACGGAGCATTTGAAAACAGAGTTCGGGTTCGACACGGTGCAGGTTGCGAAAAACCGTTATGCGTCGGAGCGGTACCACGATTTCATTGGATTTCAAGTGTCCAAGTCCCTGCTCGAACGGGCCTTTCCCGTCGTGTACGGAGTGGAATTAACAGATGTGCTCACTCACGAGGATCTGGCGGTGGGTTCGTATCGGTTCGCCATCAGCCGGCTGGTTCCGCGAATGACCCAGGTCGCGCTGCAAACCCATAAGAAGGACCTGATGCGCGAGACGCCTAATTTTTCGAAACGGACCTTCCTTTACCGTCTCTCCCGCTCCAATTATGAAAAGGAATGGGGAAAGGACTACGTGAAGCCGGGCTTAGGCACGCGGATTCTGTCAACGCTCCTGCGATACATGCCGAAAATTGGTCCCTTTAAAGCGTTAGCGTTCAACAACCCAACCCCGCAAACCGAGGACCTGTATATCAAGAGCATCAATACGACCGTCGATCAATACCGAGCCTTTCTCGAGCAAGTGCGCACTGAAACGCTCGTGTTGCCCAACTGTGACTTTGACACCGGCAAGCCGACGAAGGCAGCGGAATACTCTCTCACGGACGAAACCTACGCAAAATTGCTGGGTCAGCTGTCAGAGCGAAATTTCGATCGGACGGCGCCGGCGCTCCGCGCAAACATTCTCAAATTTTATTCCGACCTCTCGGCTCCGATTGACACGAAAACGGACCAGGTTCGGTGGGGTAGAGTGCTGGCCGCGCTGGACCAACTGAAGTCGGTGACTCCGGCCCCGACTGCAATGAGCAGCCCTGCACAGTGAGAAGGTGCGCACCGTGCCGGGCCGCCGGCCTCAGCATCTGCGACTAGGCGATCTCCCGAAATCGATCGATAACAAGACGCAAAAGCACCGACAACCTTGACCATCGATATTTTTCTAAATCCGATGAATTTACTCCGACTCACCATTGCGTTCGTGTTGGCAGTTTGTATTACCGCCACCGGGCGAGATCAACTTTCCACGCTGCCTGCTGTCAAACTCATCGATGAAGTGGTGGCGAATGAGCTGACAGATCGTGTACAGCAGCGGAAGTGGATGTATTTGATCGACAAGCGACAGGGAAAGCAGACCCTCACGGAAGAACAGGTAGACACTAAAGACGGCCCCTTCTACCGTGTACTTGCAATCGACGGTATACCGCTTGACTCAAACCAACGGCAGCAGGACAAGGCGCGCATGGATCGCCTTTTGCATGATCCGGGCCTGCAGTTGAAGATCAAGCAAGTACACGACGAGGATGAGCAGAAGCTGGAGAAGCTGATACGCCTGCTGCCGGAAGCTTTTGTGTACGACTACGACGGCATCGAGGAGAATCTCATCAGGCTCAAATTCCGTCCCAATTCCAATTACAATCCCCCGACGTACGAAGCTCGGGTGGCGCATAGTCTAGCTGGAACTATCCTGATCGATTCCGAACAGAAGCGTCTGGCAAAACTCTCGGGCCGACTGATAAGCCGTGTGCAATTCGGGTATGGGCTCTTGGGGCACATCGACGACGGCGGCACAATCGAGATTGGGCGCGTACGGGTCGGACCCTCACAATGGAAGACTGCGTTGATCAACATTCAATTGTCGGGGGGTCTGGCGTTCTTCAAGACAATCAGCAAACAAGAATACGAGACTCGGTCGAATTTCCGCGCGGTTTCCGGCGATCCCAGCCTTTCAGACGCGAGCCAGCTTCTTGTTCCCTAGATTAGTTTACAAAGTGTGCAAGTTTGACCAGCCGCGCCAAATGCGCGAGTCGTATCATCCCGTCCTGTGATGCAGGTCTTAACTTTTGGAGGCTAATGATGAATCTCAAGATCATGACGGGGATTATTGCGTTGTTCATGCTTGCGGGCGCAGTCGGACTGGCTACGGCACAGGACACAACAAAAACCACACACAAGAAAACGAGGACGCTCACGGGCTGCCTTCAAAAAGGTGAAGATGCCAATGAGTACGCTCTTACCGCGAAGAGCGGCGGCACCTGGGAGATCACGAGCGACAGCGTCAAACTCGACGAACATGTCGGGCATACGGTCAAGATTGTCGGCGTAGTGTCAAATGCTATGGCCCACGGGGTGAAGGAAGACGCGAAGGAGGAGATGAAAGAGCACGGCATGGATAAACACGCCACCGAGCACGGTCATCTAACGGTCACGGATTTGACCATGGTCAGTGACAGCTGCAAGAAGTAAGGCGGCAAGAAGCTCGGGCGCCTGAGCATCCCCGGGATAAGCAGGGCGGCAGACCCCTATGACCCGCGGCGGAGCCCAGATCGTCAGTCGTAGTTCCTACTCTTCCTGGTGCCGTCTATCGGCCCGCGGGAACTACGACGGGCTCCAACTCATTCGTCGGAGGGGGGCGGCGCCAATCTAACCCACTTCAAAGAACGCGAGATTTTCGAACACCCTGGGTCGAAAAATGGTGGTTCGGTGTTGCACAATCCTCGGGCGGGTCCGGAGAAAGCGCCTGGAGAACTCGCCCCAATCTCAGCCAGGCCGTCGTCCGGAGCAAGGAACAGGTTTGGCCTGCGTCATTTCTCCCCAGCTGTGCGATTAATTGCGCGCGAGCCTTCAGATTTCCGAACCGGTTGTGATGACGACGGATACGGAGCCGGTCCGAACCCAAGCGCCACGATCGCCCGATTTGGCGTTGGGCCGCATTACCGACTTAATGATGATACCGTCGCCTTAGGCCCTTGCGCCTTAACGTCTGTGCCACCACAACGCTCGAATTGGTCACCAACCAGGATCTCAATGCGACGCCAGGTAAGCTCCAGACACATATCCGAGAGCGCCGCCGACCAGGATGTCCGATGCGAAATGCTTGCTTCCGCCGACGCGGGCGAGGCTGACGCCTGTCGCTAACCCGTAGGCGCCCCACTTGAGCCAAACATTGTGCGGATAGCGGTGAGCAATCACACTCGCGAATGCGAAGCTGGTCGCGGCATGTCCCGAAGGAAACGACCTGCCGCCCTCCCAGAATTCACCGTGAGGATTTGTATGGTAGGCATATTGGCGGTTGGTGCCCACTTTGAGCGCATAGCTCATCAAATTCGCGGCGCCCATCGCTTCGAGAGCGACGAAGCCAGTGTTTGCTGCGTAGGATGAGCGATGCCCGGAGCAACCCACCAAGTACGTCAGTCCGGCCGCGCCCAATTCGATGCCCAGGCCAAGGTTTGATCCCCGCGACGCCGCCCGAGCAAAACTGGGCGACTGAATGTGGCTGTTGATATGATCGTCACCCTTTGCGATTAACAGTCCAGTGGCGGCGGCGATGGGCAACTCCCATTTGAGGTTGCGCGGACGAATGGCATCCCGGGGTGCAGTGGCAAGGCCATGGCCGAATGTGGACACGGCGTGAGGTAGTTGGCCTGCGATCTGCCGACATCCACCATCGCCTGTATTGGCTGCGTCTTGCGCTGCCCAACTCAGGGAAGAACAACACGCCAGGATTAGCATTAGCGTGCGGGCTGTGCGGAATTTCATTCTATTGCGTCCCATCAGTGACCCGTCTGACCTGTGTTTGCTTCCCTCAGAAATCGAGGTACGCGCATGTTTTTCTTGTGAGGCTTCTTATCGTCCCGGTCACTCAAATCGAGTCCAAACGAAGGATGATCGTAGGTGCCTGCGATTTTAACCGGCACTACGTAGCCAACATGTTTTTTCTTGAAGAAAGGGTCCAGTACTTTCAGCATCAGGGCCTTTATGCCTTGGGTCGCGCTGGAAGGCCGGGAGTCGGTAGTTAGCGTCCCGCGCATATCGATTTTTTCGGTGAGCAGGTTGTAGGTTCCTTGCAGTTGAGCCAAGGCACCAGGAACACCAAACGAAAGATTGGAGAACCTAGCCGTGCCGTCTCTCAGCGCAACGTGTCCCTTCAAGTCGGAGAGCACCGTCGCGGGATCGTCATCTTCTTCCTTTCCAGGCTTATGATGATCTTCTTCACCGAGGGCACCCTCGCTCAGGTGGTTCACCCCCTCTTGCGTGTCGGATTTGGTAAAACTCCCGGCGTCAATTCCGAAATCCCCCTGCAATTCAACCTTTTCGAGAAATGGCCGTTTTCCTGGCGGGATAGAGACTTTAGCGTGGAAGCCGACGATCCCAGACATCGGCGCTCGCTCCGACCGGGAGAAGAGGAGCAGAATGTCCTGAATTCGCCCACCCTTTGCCCCCAGTTCGATCGAGGCGGTTTTGCCTGATTGCCCGGGCGTTCCCGACACACTGCCTTCCGCCAACACCGTCGTTTTCCAACAAGTCGCAGCCACCTTCTGTAGAAACGTGTCTCCATTGCCGCCGTTCACCACCGCATGGAACTGAGTTCGCAATTGCACTTGATGGGAGCTTGAAGTGACCGTGAAGCGCGGCGTATCGGTCAGGCCTTCAACCTCAATGCGATCGAGCACGCCTGAGAATTTGCCGGAGGATGAAAGCACGCCGGCAATGCCGCGGAAAACACCCAGATCCGCCTGCTGGAACCAGTACTCTCCCGACACTCCGGTTTTGCCCACATCATCTTGGTTCCAGGGACCGAATTTACCCGTCGTGGTTATTTCACCCGGCGGCTCCGGGTTTGAAAGCCTAGCTCGAAACGACGCCGGGCCATTCCTTCCGACATCGCTGAGGACAAAGTTATGAAAGGAAAACTCAAGCGGCGGCTTGTCCGCCTCGCGCGATGCGACTTCGAGAATCGCCCCATCCGCGATTAAGTCGTCGATCACGAAAGGCGATCTCTGGGGCGTCTGAAAGTGCTCCTCTGCGCCTCGCGGAGGTATGAGAATGCGCAAGCCTTCCGCACCAATACGCCTGATGTGCTTCATGAAAAGTCCAGAAAAGGTGCCCTCAATTCTTAGCCTTTCCACGTCACCACCGCCTCGCGACTGAAAGGCCAGTGCCACACCAGGACGACCATGGCCGAAATAGAAATGACCACCACGACCAACGCGGCAAAGATCACATATTTCCGTGTTTTTTGGGACGATGAGGGAATCATCACCTGCTGCATTTGTCCGCCATTTAGGAGTGCAGGTCTTTTGAGGCGAGTAATTCAGTCTGGGTTGCTAGCTTACTTTGTGGCGGAGCTCCGCCGTGTGGCGAAGCTCCGGGATGCGCGAATCCTGATGCCGGATGAAGCCATTCGCTCTCGTGCTATTGGCCGCCAAGCCAGAAGCGAAAACTCCGGGGGGTAAACCTTACTCTAGCCTCGCGGTGTGGCCAAGCCCCGTTCCCGGGGTATCGGTCTTAGAGCGATGGAGGCGGCTTACCCAGCCTATAGCGACTCACGCCGTCAAGAATACCGAGGTGACCTCGTGGTACCGGGACTCGTGATGCTTTCCTTCAAACCGCGCTTCGTCGTCCACTTAGTAAATTGATGACCAAGACCACCAGCCCCACAACCAGCAGCAAGTGGATCAGACCTCCACCTACATGCAAACTGAAACCCAGAAGCCACAAAATCAGAAGAACAACGAAAATTGTCCAGAGCATATTAGCCTCCCTGCAGTCAGTGACCAGAATCGCTCAGTTGCGTCTCGATTGCTGTGCAGAATTGCTCATTGCCTGCAGAAGCGTGGCCCTGGTGGAGATATCGACGCCATGCCCTGCGAGCGTGCCCGGATCGCGGTTCACCAAGAGAAAACTGCCCTACTCAATATTCTATTGCACGTCGCTCACGATTTTTTCGGTACCATGGTGTCTCCGAGCGGGGCAGTTTCCCATGATCGAGCAATTCGACTTCTCCGATCTCCGCGAACTGTTTGCCAAGGCCAACGAGGAGAAATCTGGTGACCAGTTGGCTGGCATTGCCGCACGATCGGAACGAGAGCGAGTCGCGGCGAAACGCAAACTTGCAGACTTGACCCTGGGGGAACTAGTCCGCTGCCCCCTAATCGACCCTGCCGATGACGACGTCACCCGCCTCATTCTGGACCAAATCGACCAGGAGGCCTTCCGCCCCTTCGGGAGTATGACAGTCGGGGAGTTTCGCGAGTTCCTTCTAGACGACGGAACCACTCAATCTGAGCTACTGCAGCTTCAGAAAGCCATCATCCCTGAAATCGCCGCTGCGGTAACGAAGCTCATGAGCAACAAGGATCTGGTGCTCGTGTCTGCGAAGATCCGCAACGTCACACGTTGCCGCAATACGATGGGAGAGCGTGGCGTGTTGGGCATCCGCGTGCAACCCAATCACCCTGCCGACGACATCGGCGGAATCCTACTGGCTGCATTCGAAGGACTGCTCTACGGGTGCGGAGACGCGGTCATCGGTGTGAATCCAGCCACGGACTCTGTGGAGACGGTCAGCTCGATTCTTTTGGCTTTGAATCGCCTGGTTGACGCCTACGATATCCCCACTCAGGTCTGCTGCCTGGCGCATATCAGCACTCAACTGGCCGCGTTAAATCGTGGCGCACCCGTAGACCTTCTTTTCCAGTCCGTCGCGGGTACGGAAGCGGCCAACCGCAGCTTCGGGATCACACTGAACATGCTGCGGGAAGGGCACGAAGAGGTCCTCGAGCACCATCGCCAACGGGATATCAGCTGGGCAGGGAGTCACGTGATGTACTTCGAAACTGGTCAGGGCAGCGCTCTGTCCGCCGAGGCGCATCACGGAGTAGACCAACTGACGCTCGAAGCACGAGCTTACGGTGTCGCGCGGGCCTTCCAGCCTTTTCTCGTCAACAGCGTCGTCGGATTCATCGGGCCTGAGTATTTGTACGACGAGAGGCAGATCATCCGCGCCGGCCTAGAGGATCATTTCATGGGCAAGCTGCTTGGCTTGCCGATGGGTTGCGATGTTTGCTACACGAATCACGCCGAGGCCGACCAAAACTCGGCCGACAATCTGCTGCTACTTTTGACCGCTGCGGGCTGCAACTACTTCATGGGCGTTCCGTGTTCCGACGACGTCATGCTGAACTACCAATCCACCAGCTATCACGACGCGTTGGCTGCACGGCGGCTCTTCCAGTTGCATCCTGCCCCAGAATTCCTCGCGTGGCTGCAGAGAATGGGGATTTATCGTGGCACCGAACCGGCATCCCTCGACTCGTCCGCACGGCGGCAACTGATGCAAGGTTTGGAGGGGGCCCTCGAGAGGACTGTCTGAATGGATCCGGAAGAAGACGAACTCGTCCAAGCATACGATTGGCCCGCCATCGTGAAAAAGGTACGCGCACAGACTCCGGCGCGCCTGCTGGCAGGCCGGAGTGGGGCAGCGTATCGTACAAATACTCAGATGGATCTGCGCGAGGCGCATGCCGCCGCCCGCGATGCCGTGCGCACTGAGTTGAATCTCTTCACTGATCCCGGCGACGAGTTCATTCGGCAGTGGAATCTGTTCGAAGTCTGTTCCCGGGCGGCGAGCAAAGATGAATATCTTTTGCGCCCTGACTTGGGCCGTCACCTGAATGACGCCTCTCGCACGGAGGTGAACAGGCGGTGCACCACCGGGCACGATTTGCAAGTCGTGATCGGAGATGGGCTCTCGGTAACCGCTGTTGCCATACAAATCCCTCGACTGTTGCCGCTCCTGTGTGATGGAG
>Ga0193733_1000309_pt1 | contig 16974 bp, 25 predicted proteins | sample U1s2metaG_FD_145076 | JGI IMG/M metagenome (GOLD analysis project Ga0193733, IMG submission 145076) | Soil microbial communities from a riparian zone of the East river system, Colorado, United States - U1s2 | ecosystem: Environmental > Terrestrial > Soil > Riparian zone | place: USA: East River...
AGCAATTCCTGTAGAATTATTGGTAATCTCCCAATAAACTACATCACCGCCGCTTTCCATACGTAACGTGCGGTTAAACGTGGCTGATAGGGCTGCCTTATACAGCAAAACAAATTCTGTTCGCCATGACGTGGTAAAAGCCCCTACAGGAAGCGCTCCCGATACAGATAGGCTTCCACCATTAAAATCAGGTAACGATGCTGAACCGGCCGGTCCCGTCTGGCTTCCGAATGCTACTGGCCCAGTGACATCCATTGGCGCCACACCAAGGATTCCGGAGCTTGCGCTAATGGAATTTGCACCATCCTCCAAAGCCCAGTAGGCTACTGCGCCCGCCGTTGGTGCGGCCAGCGTGCGGTACATTGCGGACCGCAGCGCATTTGTACCCTGCCCTAGCCGTCGCTTGATACCCGATGCCACCACATCACAAACAACATAATTTCTAGTGGTGTCCCATTTCGCCTCAAAGCCATTACTGCACTCACCTTGGAAGCGAACTTGCGGGCCGCTGCCCATATCAAGTGAGCAACGCACGGGAGTGCCTAGCTTGACATTAGGCCAATATTGGCTACGTGAGGAATTCGCAGTGAAGTCTCCTGTCCAATTCTTGAGTGTGAGATTACACGTAGCAGGCGCGGACGAGGCAGCAAACTCATCGGTCTTCCCCATCGGTGTAATAGAAACACCAGTCTCCCACAGCACCAATGAAGTTACGTCAATCCACGGCCACGTATCAGGATTAGCCGTTAGGTCCGCACCAAAAGCTATTTCGATAATCTGCCTTGCATCGGACATAGAGTCAGGCAGGAATACCCCACCCCGGAGTGAGGCACCCTGCAATGGGCCAGGTGGATTACCTAGCTGTTTCCACGGCCAATGAGCGGCCACCATAGGCGCAACGGAGGTAGGCATTTGTCACTCGTCCCAAACTACCCAGCAGAGCATTCCAGTGCTGGTGCCCATTGTTGCTCTCACTCGCAGGAACTTAGATACCGCGACGACTGGTCGCTCGTCGGGCATGAACTGATAGCTGTAGGTATTAGCGGGAGACGCCCCTGTGCCGCCGCTGTCGTGTAGGTAGGCATCAAGTACACGCGTAGCAGTTGGGACACCTTCGCCTGAAGCGGTGTACCCGGTGGCGGCCGTGCCTAGTGTCAATAGCGACGGCGGAGCATTAGGATCCAACGACAGCAGCCCAGAAGCCACGTGCGCGGTTACTGTGGCGGCTACGTCGGTCTGCAATAGCTCCACAATGCCAGCGGCAGCCTGCGGCGTGTCGATGCTGTAACCCCACGAAATAACCTGCATTTGCCGGGTCGATGGTGTAGCAAGTTGGAGCATGGTCTTAACTACCGCACCTGTAGACGCCTTAGCCTGGGCGGCAGTAGTGGGCATTGGCCCATTCCACGCCTTATACCTATGCATTATGTTGCCTACCTATCTCACAGCTTGTGGGTTAATTGTTATCTGCCCGGTACGAATCAACAACATAAAGGCGGCAGCAAATGCACTATCCGTATTCCCTGAGAAACGTACTTCAAATACACCCCCACCATTGCCTGTGCCGTGGGGGTGCACAGTGTCACCCGCTGCTAAGTCGACTACCTCAGCACCGTTCTCACCAACGATTGCTTGACCGCCGCTGATAGCTCTACCGCCACGGGCCAGACGTGGTATGTCCGGGGTGTTGAGTGTGAAGCCTCCCACCGTGCCCACGCCAGGAATATGCGTGTCGACACCCGGAATGGTGAAGTGCAGGTTATTCCACTTATCAATAATCCAGTTAATCATGCTACGGAATGCATTCTTGATGCCATCCCACATTCCCGATGCTGCCGCATTTATTCTACCCGGAATGCTCCGTATGTCACCGATTACCTTTCCCCATACAGCAAACATGAACGAATAGAACGCCACGAATGGGTCTACAAGAATATGGTAGAGCCGTACCCAGAAGTTGACGAATGGTCCGGCGAACCATGCAGCAACCGCAATGGACGCGGCCCACAACGCATTCCATGCGCCTATCATTGAATGCGCTACAAAGACGAAATAGTCGCCTACTAGTGCTGCGATATCTCGCACTATTTTAAACTTGAGCCACAGGACTACCAATATGGCGATTAGTGCAATAATTGCTATACCAATAAGGACTACCGGGTTAGCATACATTGCAATGTTCAATAGCCACACTGCGGCCGCAAGCCCAAGGAATACAATTGCAAGAACTTTCACCAGCGTTTGATTCTGGCTTGCCCATGCACTGAACTTGGTTGCGATATCAACTACTTTAGAAAATATTGGTAAAAGCTGTGTGCCAAGTGAGGAAGCAAGATTCTTATACTTAGCCCCCGCGATTTGCGCTTGCTCCGCGGCGGTACCGCTTTGGGCAGCAAATTGACCTGTTGAGCTAGCAGACTGCTTATTGATGAGTGCGACCGTGGCCGCGCTCTTGGCCGCCTGTTGCTGAGCAGTAGTGAGCTTATTGAATTGTTGCACACTTGATACATGTGCTTCAGTCAATGCCTGCGCATTAATTGCTGCCTGCGTAAGCGTAATACCGTACCGTTGCAGCGGGTCAAACTCACCCTTAAGTGCGGCGCCCATTGCATCAATAGCGTCGGATGCTGGCCCACCAAACACAGCGGAAAGGTCAGCACCCTTTTGCACGAGAGCATCGGTGGCCCCTGCTAGCTTGTCCTGGCTGGTGCCTTGGTTGACTAGCAGGGAACCGATTAGGTTGGCGCTGTTGCGGTAGGCGTCTGCTGATAATCCGTAAGCTGTGGCTGCCTGATTAGACCGTGCCACAACGATATCCGCTGTCTTACCAAAGATTTGCTGTGTAGCACCAAGGGATTGCTGCGCATCGCTGGCAGCTTTCCCTGCCGCTATACCAAGTCCGATGATGGCCCCACCAGCGGCCAGTGCTGGACCCTTCATGCTCTTTAGTGATAGTTCGGCACGCTGGCTCGACTTCTCAACATTCTTACCGAACTTTTCCGAATCGTCGGTAGCCTGTTTGAATCCTGCGGCAGTCTGAGCAACAGATTTAATTGTGACAACAACTTCATCACCCATCCTCATCCCTCCCTAGTTGCTCTATCTGCACCATTTGCAGGAACCTCGCATCTTGTTCTAAGAGTGATCCGGGTCCGGGGAGGCACCCGAATCGCTCACACATACCGACAATTACCTGTGCGAAAGCCAGTGCTACCGGCTTAGTTACAAGTCGTCCATCTTGATCGATTCCGCCAGGGACGGCTTTGTACTGTTCGATTGCTTCTCTAAAAAACCCGGCACAGTCGCAATGGTGTCAACCCACGCGGAAATTATCGAAAGAATAAATGTTACTTCTTGCTTTTTGATGCCATCCATATTAGCAGGAACAGGCACGTCAGTTGTGTTTCCATCGGCGTCTGTAACTTCCTCGTCAACATTCCAATCCACCAATGCCTTAGCGAAAATCTTAAACATTTCCTCTACTTGAGCAACGTCAGGATCATCAACCGCTAGGCTATCTTTTAGACCCGCCACGTACATAAGCTCGGCGATTGAAATGCTCTTTGCCCTGACTTCCAACCCTTCGAATTCAGGATCAGCAAAAATCAGTTTGTAGACTGTGCCTTTAGGCTTATACCGGCTCACTTTATGCCCACGTGGGTACAACGCCGTTGGCTAGCACCCCGGGCGCAGACCAAGTAAGTTTTCCATCGTTGTCGCGCTTGAAACTGTAGTCTGTGAAAATGCACTCATTCGGTAGTGACTTACCGCCGATGCCAACGGTAACCGTCCGCTGGTTTGAGTTGCTCGGTACCGTCGAAAACACGGTGTGCGCGCTCGACGCACCAAAGTTAGCAACACCATTAAGCGTAATGGTGAAGTCCGCCAGTAGCAGCAACCGCTCCATAGCTGACTTGTCAATACCCGTTGTCTCTTGCGCCGCACGCGGGGTAGCGAAATCAAAATCAGTGATGTCGTTACGGATGTCGACGGGCGTGCCGCCGCTGTCGTCAACAGAGAGGGTGGTCCATGCTAGTCCTGACTGCTTGGCCATTGCTAACCTCTTTCTACTATGCGTGCTAGGTTTGCTTGGTTATTCTCAAAATCGTCTAGCCAGTTCTCAGCGCGCAATACCTGTGAACCGCCGTTGCGCTTGATGATGTAATTCGGGTCACCGGCCGGTAGCTTGTGTTCGGTAAAACACTGTTGCCCTGCCTCAAAAATCAGCGTGGCGACTGTCTCGCTCGTTCGCTCAACTCGGTACTTTCGACCTGAGTCAAACTTGATGTAATGCGCTTGCGCCTGACCAAGGTCTGTCGCTAGATCAACAGTTACCGACCAACCCAATTGAAAGTTCTTGCAGTCAACTTCCTCACACTTGGCTTTCCGCCATTGGTGCTGCCGAATACCATAGGTCTGCATGTATCGATTCGGTAGCGGTTGCATTAGAACACAACCCCGGCAGCCTGATTCTTGACCACCACTACCGAATACGCCAATGAAGTAAAGCCACCCGTGGTTACCGTGATGGCACGCAAGTAGCGGCGGATCGTAGCAGTGTTGGCCGTGGCTAGCCGTTGGGTAAACCGGCTGGTGGTAATTTGTGTGAAGGTCAATCCTGTCACATCGGCAAAGCTGATATTGTCCGCCGAGTCCTGCACCTTGACTGTTACATCTGTACCAGCGAACGCCATGCCCTGTAGGTACGCCTGAGCGCCGAACGCGAGGCTGGCGGTAGTGTCTACCCCCGTGCCGTTAGTGGCCGCTACATCGGTTTTCACACCCGGCGTTAGCTGTAGTCCCCACTCAAGGCCGAACCCCTGCCCCACCATATCAATATCGAATGTCAGGTTACCCTCATTAGTGCGCTTACCATCATAATTCAACTGCTTAGCAATCATCACTGCGGCAGGGTTACCAAGCACAGCCCCACGTGCGTAGGTGCACAGCACATCGGCGGTAGGTAGCGCAGAAAATGCGGTGTGCTCTTGTGAAATTGATGGGTTAAAGAATGACGTAAAGCTGATCTTACCGTCACGCTGCCCCGGTACACGCTCAAAAGCGAGCTTGTCAATCGCGGTTAGTTCTAGCGGTTTCATAGGCGCACCAATGGTGCTGAGCGAGCCGATGTCACCTGACAAGTCATATCCGGCAGCGTAAAGGTTGTCACCTAGTCCACTTGTTTTAGCCATTAAGACACCTGAATCCAAACGTCGTTAACCAAGCACGGCACTACCAAATCCATTACCCGGAACATCGCATTATCAATTTCTAGGTACCCAGCTATGCAGCTAAGCGGAATACCCCCCGACCCCAATAGATCAACATTGCGAATTGCTCCGGCGAAATCAAAATCGTCATGGTACCGCCGCATGAGGTTTGACGCTGCGCGCATCAATTCCGGATCGATCATATCCTGTGGCTCTTTAAGCATGTTGGAGTACATCCGCACCATGAATACAATCAACGCGGTTGTTTGTGCCAGCCCTGACTGTGCGGGTACCGGCGCCATGCTCTGCACCCATACGGCGGCTGTGAGCCCCCTACTGGGCTTGCGCTTGGGCTCGTGAAGGTTCACCTTATCGAAGTACCCTGACCCTTGCACGTCGCTTACAACAGCATCAAAGATGGGGTCTAGCCAGCTTTCGCTTGCGTCGGGAGCCGTCATCGGTTCATCTCCCTAATGAATTTCTGCACAAGCGGTGTGGCTAACGTGTACTTGTCTTTATCGATACTCTGCCGCACCGTTCGGAACGTTTGATAGCCCTTAAATCGTGTAGCACGGTTCCGGCTAGTCACACCCTCAAGCCAGCCGCCGTACACCACACCCCCATCATTCACATTCTGATAGTTACCTCGCTTGTCAGAAACGATATGAGCGCGGTAGTAGCCGGTGGGGTGCTTAAGCACTCGGTCAAGCTTCAACCTAATTCGATTTACTGACTCCTGACCCAATTTTTCATTTATGCTAGATATTAGCCGCGCGGTGGCTGCCGCTGTTGCTGGCGACGAGAATAGTGTGCCTTTGGTATCGTAGGTTATCCCAATGCTAGGCATTAGATTGCCGCCATTCTGCTCGGGCGACCGATCTGGCGCTGTGCCTGCTCTCGCAAATCTTCCAGCCCCTGCCCGGTACCCGACTGGCGTAGCGAGTTGCCAGAGCCGATCGTACGGGCGTAGGCACTGGCATTCTGCTCAAGCAGTACGACGGTTTCGGCAATGGTCAATTCATTGAGAATGCCGGGCCACTCGTGAGCGTACACAGGCGCCGTATTCAAATGTTGAGCAGCCACAGAGCCAAGTACACCACGGGTCAGGGTGAAGTTCCGCAAGGCGAAAACATCTGCGGCTGTCAAGTGCGCTGCAAGGGTGCTGCCGTCGAACGCGCGGGTTACCATTAGATTGTTACCGGCAATATCTTCCACGCGCATGCGCTCAGCATCAACCATGATGATTTCACCAATGGCAAATCCGGTAGCATCTCCCACGCCTACCGTCTGCACGTTCTGCGAAGCGGCGAGAGCAACGGTGGTATTGATGGTGGTATCAATCATCCGCCTGTTGGTCACGATCAAGCGCTCACTCTCGATTTTGAGTAGTGAGCCAATGCCAAGCGGGAAGTTACCATTTACGGGGTTGATTACTGCCGTGGTCGCACCAATCAACATGGTGGACGGCAGCGCACCAGCCGCATTAACTGTGGCGGTATCCGAGTAGCCAAACAGCCCAGTCATTACTACCGACTGCTGGAAAGTTACCCCACTACTAAATGAGCCGGCACCCGCTAGGCTGATTTCTAGCAGGTTGTATGGCGGCTCAGCGATATCGTCGGTGCGGCGGGGCACAGCGGAAGTTGTGATGTCGGTTCCGCCAGATACCACCGTGGTAAGCGCAATTAGTTCGTTGATGCCAAGCCATAGGCGCCACGCGGGAGCATACTGGTAGTTCGGCCAGTCCATCTTTACTACCCGCTGCTCGGGGTAAAACCGTCGACGCAACTGTCCCTCTACGCTACGCGAGGCTGCATCTAGCTTCTGATCAATTAGCCTGCCAGCGTGCGCAGTCTCCATTGTTTCTAGCGACTCTTTAACTTGCTCACGAGTCGCGTACCAAACTCCCATTGGCTTGCTCCCGATTGCTTTCTACGGATGTACACTAGCCGAATTATTTAGTTGTTAACAACCATACGCTTTTCGTAATTTAGCAAACTCTATTGCTAGCTGTTGTCCAGCGGGTGTAGTAGGTGGATTCTGGCTATAGGCGGTTGTGAATATTTCAATAATGCCACACAATTTTTGTTCAGATTGCTCAAGTGCTTGCTGTGCTTTCCGTGATGCCTGTGCTGACTTCTGTGACGCTACTATGTATTGCAGACCTACCAGCACAATAAGCACCATGACAATTGTTACTAAAGCTACCCACAACCGCTTACGTTGATTAGCTAGCTTAGCTTGCTTTTGTTCATCGGTCATCGGGTTGCCTCCAGGTACTCGACCGGGCGGCCCAGCTTCTCGGCGTACTCGATCTCGCCCCGGGTCGACTCCCCGATGTAACCGCCGACATTGACGACGAACACCCGGTCAGCAAGGTCGATCTTGCGCTTGTGCAGTTCGTCGAGTAGGCGCTTGTTGTCGTTGCCGTTGGTCGTCCAGTCGTGGCCGGGCAGGTCGACGTGGCCGAACACGCCCAGGCTGATCACGAGCTTGCCCTCCATGGTGAGGCGGGCGTTGGTGGCGTTGATCTCGTCCTTGAATCGGGTCGACCCGCACAGAGTGACGATCTCTGGGCGCTCGCCGCCGAAGTTGCGTTCCAGGTCGTGGGTCTCGAAGTAGGTCATCGGGCAACCACTAGATAGACAATCAATCCGATGAAGACAACGATTGCGGTTCCGATGGCGAGGTATGAGTACCAGCGATTACGTTGCTGCCACGTAGTAGGGCTATTGTTGCCGGGGCGGCTGGCCCTAGTACCAACGCCAGACCTACCGTCCAACCAATCCAGTTTGTCGAATTCGTTTGATTCTGATGCAGGGTTACGAATACGCCCAGTGCTAGCGATACTATATCCCGTACCCCCGTGCGTATTGCCGATATTGCGGATAGCTTCACTCACGGTACCCGTTCCCCTATGCTCCCACATTATCGGGATGGACGACAATTTTATGTTGTTTTCTTACTGGCGCGTGGGGCGCTTTGGTCTACGGGTATGTCAACCCCCGCTTGCTTCATCGCTTCCATAAGCGCCGCTTGATAATTCATCATGTCGGTGCGCTGTTGATTGACGATTCTGTGTACATCGTCAACCTTTATTTCTACCTGTTTTGCTTTTTTGAGCAATGGTCGAAGTCCAGCAACAGCTGTGATGGTTAGTGACAATCCTGTGAAACCCGAACCAATTGCCGTAAGAATTCCAGCTACACTAGAACCCGTCACTTATCCGCCTTATTCCATTACCCCAATATGATTACTGCGGGGGTCGAGTTACCCCGACCCCCACAACGTTTTTAAAAATCGTCAAAATCCCCGATGTCGGCCGTACTAGCAACTGACTTGGTCGACCGCTTGGTGGACTTTCTGGAGCTAGCGGATGGCCGTTCCTGCGTCGCGGGGCCATTGCCATCCGTCGAATCGGCAGAATAGGATTCCACTGCCTGAGTTGATGAGTGGCTCTCCGTCGTTGGGACAGGCGAGAGGGGGGACTGATTCTCGTCTGCGCCGTTCGTCGGTTCGTTGTCTGAGGATTGAATAGAGTCCCCACCAACCTCCGGCTGCCATGGCTTGTCTACCTCCCCTAGCATTGGGCGGGTAATAAGAATGGGATCAGTCAATTCATGTTCAGTGAATGACTCTCCACCCGCATGAGTTGCCTTAGCCATGTCAGTATCCTAAGCGTTCGGCTGAGCAAGCAGGTCGGGGCGCCGACCAATCCGCAGACCGTTCGGAACATAGAACACCCCACCAAGAATAGTGCCACCCGAACCCGGGTCAGCAATATTGACCTGAAGCCATTCAAACCCCGCGCTGAGAGACTGAGCCTCAATCTCAAAAAATACGATGGCCTGATTGGCAGCCTTGATGGGGCCAGTGTCCGCTAGCGAGAGAGTAGCAGCGGCAGCCTGAGTCTGCTCAGTCCATGCCTCAGTACCTGCAAGCGCGGCGGCCGTCGACTTGTAATACCAATCCGTAATGGCCGCGAGGTTCTGCACCGTACCGCCAGTGTTGGCGTTGCTTTCCTGTAGCGTCAGGATAACTGTGTCAGTACCCGCACTGGCCGCGTTCTTGAAAAACGCCACACCCAGCGACTCATAATTACGCATGTGAATGCGCTTGCCAGTGTTGGCACCCGCCGCAATATCCGCGACCGGGTTAATTCCTACACCAAAGTCAAGTAGATTACCGAGTCCACGCATTACTTAGTGTCCCCTTTCGCTTCCTTCTTAGCGGCGGCAGCATCTGCCTTGGCCTGAGCCTCAGCATCTGCCTTGGCCTGCTCATTGGCGGGTGAAACGATTTCTTCGTAACCCTGCTCAGTCATGAATGCGTGGAGGTGGTCATCCGCTTCCTCTTGAGTAGCGAAGTTACCCTCAACAACTACATTCCCAATAAGCCCCGGGCGATTGAGAATTACCTGATACCCATCACTCTCACTGTTGCTAGTGATTAGCTGAGTACCCGTTTCAATGTCGGTGTAGAATTCCCGAGCAACGCGCGGACCAGCAGATGGGCCAGTGTAGTACTTAGTTTTAGTCCACATAATCACACCACCGTCAGCTTTACGAACGGAGAAAGGGCCGGCCCACCATTCTGCGGCGTGATCGCACTCGCCAGCCACGGCCGGCCGTCGACACGCTCAATTACCCGGAATGCAGTAAGGTCATTCTGGAAACGGAAGTCCTGCGACTGAGCAGCCGACATGGCCTGCCGGTCACCAATCAGGTAGAAGCCAAAGTCAACTAGGTTGATGTCGCCAGACTGCCCAAGCTGCTTAGCCTTTTCCGAAACGATGATCGGAATACCAAGCATAGACATCGGCGGGGCAACAGAGCCAGAACTGGTAAACGTTCCCGTACTACCCAGCATGACGGGAGAGGTACCACCTGTAATCACCATTTGCAGTAGCACAGGCATAACATCGGGGGAGATGATCCAAACGGCACGGCCAAGCGACTGCGGCAGCATACGGGCGTACATGTTGACAACGTCCGCCCATACCACAGTGCCAGAGCTTGACCCGGCGCGGTCAACCTGAATCGACGCCGGAGCGTTGAGGAATCCAAGCGGCTCGCCAACACCAGCACCCAGGAAGAATGCGACATCCTCAAACCACGCGATAGCCTCAGGCATGATCTCGCCAAGGAAAGCGTCAAGGCTGGGCTGAGCGTCCCGAATCAACTCATTCGGAACCTCTGTGTAGAGCACCAGCTTGTTCGCTCGCAGTTCGACACGCCCGAAACGGGGCTGGCTCTCCCCGAGCGTGGCACCTTCCTCAGTCCAGAAACCAGTAACGCCACCATAAACACTGGAAACGTTGCTGGTGCTGTCGACCATCGGGAACGGCACGGTCAGGGAGTCCATCGGAATTACCCGAGCGCGGGACCGAACGATAGCCCGCTCAAGCGCAACCCGCAGGAGCTCCGCACGGAGGATTTCCGGAATCAGGAAGCCACCATCTGACGGCTTGACCGACGAAAGGTCATTCTTCAGGCTGTCAAGCTTCTCCGACAACGAAGAATTCTTGAAAGCGTGGTCAGAGATCGAGTAGAGAAACTCGGTCATGTTGGTGAACGAACCGTCGTGCTTGGCACCAAGCGCATTCTTGTTATACAGGCCCCGCTTTGAAACCGGGCCACGGTTGTTCGGGTTGGCGAGGTTCAGTCGGCGGGCGGTAACATCGTCCACGGTCTGGTGATCGCGTAGCCAGTCAACCATGAACTTCTGAGTCTGCTCACTGACCTGAGCCTGAATAGCCGGGTCACTCTTGATGCGAGCGTTCACACTCTTTTCAGTGAACTCACGGAATAGCTCCGGGTCTTTCATAAGTTCCGTGACCGTGGCGCGGTCAGTGAGCATCTCTCGAAGTTCATCCGCCGTGTTCGGGATATTGAGCACCTTAGCCATTGGTTGCCTTTCCTACTAGAATTCCATTAGCCTTAATGAACTTGTCAATTTGGTCGACAGTGTTGGTGGGGGCTGGTGCCCGGGTACGGCCAGCGTGCAGGAAGCCACGATTGGTCAATGTGTGCCGCTTGTGCATGAGAATTTCTAGGTCTAGATTCTTGGTCGGCGGCTCGTCATCATCTTTCTTGGACTCTGGCTCGTCAGGCTCACCCGGTCCGGGTGGAGCGCTTACCGGAGTTGGATCATCTGGTGCGTCTGCCGGTGGACTATACACCGAATCCGCTAGGCCGATGTCGACTGCCTCAGCCGCGAATAGCCACGTCTCCGCAAGCATTCGGGCACGCCATTCCTCAATGTCACCCCCTGCCTTATTGGCATAGATACTTGCGATGTTGGTTGACTGCTTACCAAGGAAGTCAGCCATGTCGTTAAAGTCAGCCGCATTACCCATGAGCGAACCAAGCGCATCATGAATCATCATCTGACTGCCGACCATCATCACGCACTCATTACCGCCCATAGCGATAATGGACGCGGCACTTGCAGCCAGCGCGTCGACATAGGTAGTCACATTAGCCGGGTGCTTGACCAAAGAGTTATAGATGGCGATTGCATCGAACACGCTGCCACCAGGCGAGTTGATGCGCACGTTAATCTGGTCACTCGTGATATCGTTAATTGCCATGACTAGCTCAGTAGCATCAACACCAAACGAGCCGCCGATTTCGTCATACACGAATACATCCGTGGCACTTGGTGCGGCAGCATCACCCTCACCATCGGATGCGGCTACATTGCTAATGGCGAACCAAGGCAGTTTTACGTTTGCGAATTCCGACGCGAGATCAGGATTCACGTTCTTGAGACGAGAAAGAATCTTGGCCTTAATCCCGGTCAATTCTCGACTGTTGAATGTCACCTAGGTGTGCTCCCTTCGTGATAGAATTAAACGGGGGTATCGGCGGCTGGTCCGGCAGGAACACCTACCCAGTCCATTTTCGGCAGGCCCATAGCATCCGCAACAGCCTCAGGGTCATAGCCTGCCTTAACCAATTGCAGAGCACCCTTGGTTTGTGAGTCGCGCTGCCTGTCTTCCGCCTCGTGGTTGACCGGAGTTGGGTCATCGAAATCAATTTCAAGCGTCTTGCCGTTGGCAAACTGTGGTAGCAGGAATGCATTTACGATTGACTTCCAACGCTGCAAACGCGGGATCGTCTGCCCTTCCGCCATGATTTCTTTACCGGCTTCAGCGTTGGCACGGTTGACATCATCAACGGTACCGAGCATGGGCTTGGGGAATGCGAAAGCCTCGCGGATCAACTCACGTGGTAGGTTACGCAATTCCGCAAACTGCATATCCTGCATGGTGTAGTTAGTAGTTTCCCACTTGGCATTTTCAAGCACAGCCACACGGTGGGCATTGGCTACGCCCCTGTGCTGCTCTTGCCAACGTTGAACGAATGCATTAAATTCAATGTCGTTCATGCGGTAGTCAACCGTGATAATGCCGCCGGGTTGCGCACCGTTGATAAAGAAGTTTCTATTCCACTCAGCCGAGTAGCGCGCCGAATCAATATCACACAGCACGGTCTGCACCGGCCCCCGACCCCGGTATGGGTCATCGGGGTTCGGGTACTTGATCTGGATTACCTGATCCAACGTCAGGGGAACTTCCTCACCATCGGGTGATTGGTATATCCAGCCTGTCATGAACCGTGTGGGGTGCTTGACCGGCTTCATTCGATCTGGGCGTACCGGCCACATTTCGAGTGGCACACCACCCGTGTATTGGCTGTATTGAACATCTTTATTCAATACAAAAATACCCTCTCCAACGAGGTCTAGGTGCTGTTGCACAGTCTCGCGGAAAAGGTTACCTGTATAGAAATCGTTGGGCTTGTCCCACACAGTCATGAACGGGTGGTTCAATACCTCAGTGCGGCGCTTCTTATCACGCACGGAAGTACGCTGGTATAGGTGCCATTCCGTTTGTGCTACTGCCCATGTGATCTGCGAGACAATGGCGAACAGCGTGCCTACCGAACCATGCGCATCGTAGACGCGCTGGGCCACAGCACCAACGCCATCGCCACCAGTGAACAATGAGGACATAGCTGTATTGCCGGAATATGGGACAGGGGCTTGGTTGCGGATATCAACGGGGCGGCGGACGACGCGAGTTAGGGCACCAGCGGCACGGCTAAGCAGATCATCCATTATCATCCGTCCGTCGTGTCAATAGCGTGGACATGGCAAAGCAGGAAAGGCCCGCCACTACGAGCCCGGCCGCAGTATTCCATTGGAACCCGGCAAAAGTCAATGCGGCAAAACCGACTAGGTGGAGTACCACGCGCACGACTGCATATAGCCAAGCGAGGGGCAGCGCGTTTTTTTCTACTGCCTGCCCCGCCACATTGGGTCGCCGTGGCGCCCGCTGAGCCGTCATACGCTTAGACAGCCGGAGTGCGAATAGCTCGCGGAATGTGGGTAGGTGGTCAAGATCAAGAGTGGTCATTGCGAGCCCTTTCTAGAAACTCAGGAGCGTAGCACGTGCCTTGCCTTTGTAGTCCAGGAACATAGTTACGTATCGATCCACGTCCACACCGTCATCGTCGCGCTTCACAGGCTCGTCTTGCGTGCGCCCATCTGCCGTTACCTTCCACACGTACGACGCATATTCATCCTTGGTGCACGTAGGTAGCAGCGCATCCGCCTGTGCCTGATCACGCTCCACAAGCGCGTCTGCCATGAGGAAGAATCGTGGCCCCTGGTCATCACCCTTCAGGCGCATCTTATGCGCATTGATACCCTCATATACATTCTTAATGGCTGCCTGTGTGCCTAGCCCTGTCGCTTTTTCAAATGTGCGTCGACCCTCGGCATCGTGGTCACAGATGATGGCACTTGGTGTTGGCTCAGTCCACACCCGATCAGTGCGTGTCCGCGTTGCTCTATTCAAATGGTCATACCACTCGGTTGTCACAGGTGGGCACACGATATCCATAATTGTATTCGCGTGTTCCTCAACCGTACGCCCGGTCATGTAGATTTCCCGGTACATATAGATGGTTCCATCCTCTGGGTCTACCGCATAACACTTGAGCACGAACGGGTGTACAAAGCCAAAGTCAATTCCCCAAATGCGCTCGAAATCATCTGGTAGTGGTAGGGCGTTCCCATCCTCATCTAGATCCCACGGGACCACATGAATAGCTGGGTCGAATTCCTCAAATATGATTCCCTCTGCACTAACCCACAGACCCAGCCTCAGGCGCTTGTGGCGTACCCCTGTGAGGTTATCTAGAATCTCCATGTACTTGGCACCCTGCGGGGTTACAACGTGCGTACCGTCCGCCCGCAGAGTGAATAGCTTGGGGTTATCCTCATGCCGAGATTCAATTAGCCGACAGCGGCCATCACCGCAACGGAGCTTGAGCCAGTGCTTATCGCCGGCAGGGTTGCAGTCCATAATCAACTGCTGGAAACTCACTTGCCAGTTACGCAATCGAGTCTTGACAAATTCCAAATCTTCTAGTGTGACCTCAGTTGCTTCCTGAATATAAACGATGTCATATTCGGAAGACATCACGCGGGTCGGGTTGTCAAGCCCACCAATGGTTACCGTGCTGCCATTCTTGAAACGGTACTGTGGTGCTTCCTGCGAACTACCACCGTAGTAGACCGCCATGCCGGTTTCTAGGGCTTCCTTTATGACGTAATTCCGCCATGTGACAAGGGCAGTGCTGGCAAGGGAACGCATTGTTTTGCGAAGCATAAGCACGCGCAGGTTTGGTGTGAGCAAGCACATGGCATACAGCTTCTCAAGGCATGCGCGAGACTTGCCCGTACCGGCCGGGCCAGAAATCAATACCTCGTCCTCGCGTGCCTCAAACACTTCCTTGCAGCCACCACGTGGAGCGTATACATGCTTGGTGCGCTTGCCGGTAGCTTTCTGACGGGTGGCCGCTACCATTACGGGCGCCTATTCCAGTTCCACGGCGCACCAATAGCAAAGAGCATTTGCGCAGCAACGAACACAAGCCCTAGCGTGACCAAATCAATTGAGCCCAGAGCCACGTGGAATAGTGCTAGTACGAAACAGATCAGTGCGAGTAGAGCGAACATTTTGTTTACCTCACCTAAGTGAATCCATATCAACACCTTGCATGTCTACCGACAGCCGGTCAGTCTCCCCGGTATCTCCCGCACCCCTGTGCAGCAATTGGCCTAGCTCATTAGCAGCCTGCAACATATAGGAACGGAACTCACGAATCATGGTTGCTTGCTCACTGCTAGACATGTCTTTGTTACTAAACACAATTGCGTCGTGCGCAATATCCGCTACTCGTTGCAGCCTAACCAACCGATCAAACTTATTGGCAATCCACAGGTCCGCCAGCTGGGCGGGTGTAACTACATCAATTAACGGCGTCTCAGGGTTGTCTAGTGCTTCCTGGGCTTGCTGTATCTCGGTCAGGTTGTCTGCCACAAAGCCCTTAAGCTCAGCCACGGTCGCGCCATATCGCTTGGCTAGAATGCCTGCGGGTGCAACTCTGCCCGCGATATCCTGCACCAGTGCGGCACGGTCAAGCCCGGTCAATTGCATGGCTAGATTTCCAGACCCTTGATAATGGCGCGCTTCCACCATGCCATGTTCATTTTCCGTAGCCCACGCGGTACCGGGCCAGTGCGATCCTCGCAGCTAGTGTCCCCACCGGAACAGTCACCCTTATTGGTAAGTGTCATGCCAGGCAGTGTTGCATGGGGAATAGGCATAAGGCAAGGGCGTGGGTCTGGGAGCGCTCCCACAAATGGGCAAAGGAATACCCCTAGCTGTGTAAGCCTAGGGGCTTCCTATCTAGCTAGTTAGCTAGCAGGTTTTCTAGTGCCTTGGTTTCTACCTTCCGCGTGCGTGCGTTCCGACGCTTGGTGGCTACTCCCTTGGCAATGCTCGCTGCCTTGCGGGCTTCCGCTTCCGCCAAGGCGTTGCGTGCAGATTCAACTACCGCGCTCTCGATTTGACCCGTCAGCCACTCCCCAAAAACCATGCCCCCAACCAACATGCCGGCCAGGATATAGCCCCCGAGCCGTGTGGCTGCGTAGGAATTCGCCGCGAGGCTAAAGGCGCCCATGACTACCTGAAGCCGAAAGCCGATTTTACGGGTGCGCTGAGCGAATTCACTGGAACGCATGACCATCGAGATGATGAACATACCGTCGATGAGGCAGGGGGTGATGTCCGCCTCCCAGCCGGCAAGCCCGGTACGGTGCGCTGCGTGGATGATGTGGGTAAAGCTACCGACCATCGCCGCGAGAAAATAACCCTTCACGATCAACTTGACTGCGCTTACCTTGTTCACTGCTTTCTCCCTCTCCCTGGTTGGTATGCCGAAGCCTCCCCAAGCCGGCATCACGACTGGCAGCACCAGAACGACCCGCATACTCCGTCCTGTACGAACAACTGCAATGACCCGAAGTGCTCCAGTCCGGTTACGGGGTCAATGAATTCCGGCTCTCCCTCGGGCACGATTTCCATTACGGGCCGCAGCCGCTCTTGCTCCGACCGCATGATCCATCCGATTACTGATTCTGACTTGTGCCCTTGGATTTCCATTTCATCTCCCTCTCTTTGTTTTTCCCTCTGCAATTAGTATATGCCACGGGCACCCCGTTGTCTAACTAATTCTTATTGTTGGGGTGTGAATTAAATCACTAGGCACGCTAACTAATTCCTGTGCTAATTAGTTCTGGTACGTACGATACCCCGGCTATAAAGGAATCAACCTAAAGTAATAAGAATGGCCCTCATTTATTTGGGGGCTATTTTTATGCCCAAAAGTGAGTCGGAGTGGCAAAA
>Ga0193733_1000311_pt1 | contig 16907 bp, 22 predicted proteins | sample U1s2metaG_FD_145076 | JGI IMG/M metagenome (GOLD analysis project Ga0193733, IMG submission 145076) | Soil microbial communities from a riparian zone of the East river system, Colorado, United States - U1s2 | ecosystem: Environmental > Terrestrial > Soil > Riparian zone | place: USA: East River...
ACCGGGGCCACCTGGACGGCCGTCGCCCTCGCTCTGTCGGCGATGTTCCAGAGCGTCAACCGAATCGACAAGCCTTCCAAGACCCGGAGTCCTGGCCGGATGGTGATGACGTCTCTTCTCGCTCTGATCGAGACGTCCGCCATCTCCCTGATGTTCGGCCTGGCGGTGGCATTCGGATGAAGCCTCGCGTCACGGAATCCGTGATCTCCGGGCACATGACCCACAGCAGGACCCGGCTGGCGAAGGGGACCGGGCACCGGCCCGGGTACTACTACGTCGAGGTACTCATCTGGGAGGGCACCGAAGCCACAGGTGAGCCCCTGGGAGAGTGGGAGATGCCGAAGGAGTATCGCTACGACCACGAAGGCGCAGCGCGCCTGGCGGTCGCACAGCAGCGTTTCCCGGCACCTGGTGACTCGGTCGACTACGTGGTGACACGCCGTCGTCTCGATGGCCGCCAGGAGCTTCTGTCGGGCTGTGACACCCGCGCGCATCTGATGCACGTCATGGCTCTGGCCAAGATCGCCTCCGAAGAGGTGGTCTGGCTGCACGTGCACAGCGCGGAGGCGGGAACGCCAGTGACCATCGCGATGGTCACCAGGTCGATGGTCTTCAAGGCGAAGAACATCATCTCCTTCGACGTCGGTCCTGTGGGTCTGGTCGTGAGGGAGGTGATCGAGGATGTCGGCACTGATCGACAGTGAGCCCCTGCACTGGCATGACGACAGAGGGGATCACCGGATGAGGGACCCCAGGACGATCGAGGGGTACGCCTCACAGTGGTGGGACGCCGATGAGCGCGCATACGTCAGGCACCTGGAAGCGCATGAAGCGGAGTTGGCGATTCCGACTCCTCGGGACGATGACTCTCTGGAGATCGTCACTCTCTTCGAGGTGATCGACAACGCCAAGCAGACGATCAAGACTGCCCGGGAGGCGATCACGGCGCACCGGATGAAAGGTTGAAGGTTACAGAATTGGCCCTGGCGCTCAGGCGTCAGGGCCTTTTCTTTTTGTCACACCGGGTGGACTCTGGCGGTAATCCCAGGTGGTGACGATGTCCGAGAGCATGTGGGCGGCGGTGGGACCTGACTGGTACCGCGATGCTGTCTGTGCCAACAAAGATCCCGACCTGTTCTCCCCGGCAGTCGAGACACCGAAGGGCCTCGAAGAGGTCAAATCGGCGTTCTGTGATCGCTGCCCCGTACGTGAGCGCTGTCTTCAGTTCGCGATCATTCATGATGGCCGTGGCTACTGGGGAGGCACATTGACCTCCGAACGCCTCGCGATGAAGAGGACCCGGAGCCGTGCAAAGTGTCCGATCACGGCGTGCAGGGCTCCAGAGCCTGTCGTCGTCGGGCGCTACCAGGTTTGCCTCCGCTGCGGTGCGTCCTGGCAAGCAGAGAAGATCCCCGAGGACGTGCCGCTGCCAGCCTAGGGGGCTGTCGTGATGACGCTTGAAGAGATCATGGAGCATGCCGACAATCTTGAGGGACTACTCGATCTGAAGATCGTTCAGGTCAGAGCCATGAAGATCGGGAGCATCTCCCGGGAACGCCATGAGCTCGCGATCACCGCCCTTCGGGACAGGGTTCGCGAGCTCCGTCGTAAGGCCTCCCGGCTACGCGGGGACGAGGCCACGCTGGAGCTCCAGCGCGTACGTCCAGGCATCCGTCCATTCACCCACGTGATCGTCAAGCCTGAGCCTGTCCGCGACTTCGCGGCCACGGCCAGCAAGATCGGCCCTGAGTTCCGGTGAGTCGAGCAATCGCCTGAGTTCACGGTGCCAGACGCGTGAGCGCTCGGCTACCAGCCCCGCGCCCATGCGGTGAATGCGTTCGTACTCCACTCGCGGCGAAGACACCCAGGGGACCCCCAGGGCACTCATCTCAAGGGGCTTCAGCCAGGACTTCGCCGCGTTGAACTTTGTGTCAGCCAGCGGGGCGATTCCGACCCCCAGCTTGGTCACCTCATGCGGCCAGTCGAAGACGTTGACTCCCTCGATGCCGGTGATCGCCGCGCCGGGAGCCCCGAAGGCCTCCGCCACGCCGGTCTTGTCGGCGACGACGTGGAAGCGGGCACCCTCCGTGATCAGCCTCGCGATGCTCCCCCCGGTCGCCGAAGGATCATCGGGGTGAGACGCGAGGGCCGCTGGCCAGCCGAGAAGATCGCTGTCCTGGTGCTGATCACCGACAGAGTAGAAGAAGTCAGGCAGGTAGTTGAAGATCACCCTGCCGGGCTTCTGGCCTCCGTAGCGCTGAGCCAGGGCAGGTGTCGAGCACGTCACCAGGGTCGCTTCCCGGCAGGCACTCGTCAGATGATGCCAGGAGTGCCTCGCGGGCTCCCGGCGTCCTCCCTGGCGGCGGTATTCGTTCTTCGGGTGAAGAGCTTCGTACGCGGGATTACTCGGGTGGATCGCCGTCAGGTCATCATCGATATCGATCACCACGGCGACACCCTGCTCCCGGATGAACGGGATGGCCTGCGCGAGGAAGCGGTGAGTGACCCTCTGGAAAACGATCACGTCAGGAGCGTCGTCACCGAAGTTGACGCCGATGATGTTCTCGCCGTCCCGGCGGAGCTCCAGCTGACGCTCCCCGGGATCGACCAGTTCGATCTCCGCACCCTGGGCCATGAGGGACTGAGAGGCCCAGATCAGGCGGTAGTAACCACATCCGTACGTGCCATAAATCGGCGGGATATACACGTACCCTCACCCGGCATCACCCGCTGTCGCGGTCCCTCTCTGCGTGTCGGGCTCGCGCCCTGTTTCTCATGCATGTCTTGCACTTCCGCCATGCCTTGTCCGGACCTTCCCAGACGATGTTGTCCGGAGTGTATTCGTGATCGGCAGGGCAGTGTGTTGCTTCGTCATTGTTCTTGATCACAGGTGTCGTAAGAGCACGGGCAGGCTCCCAGCCCCTGCGCTCGATCCTGAGCTTCAGTGCCATGTACGAAACTACGCACCGAGGATCACGGCTCCACTCCGTCATGTTCTTCGTTTCACCGAAGATCGTAACGAGCACGTTGTTCCGACGATTACCACTCTGTGTTGATCGAGTAGCCCACCGACAGTTGCCGGGCTCATAGTTCCCGTCATTGTCGATCCGATCGATCGACAGTCCTTCGGCATAGCCCGAGCTCGTGGCCCAGGCGTAGAACACATCGAAGGACTGCCAATCAGCACAGACAGAGATCCCCCGTCCGCCGTAGCGCGGGTACTTCTCACTACTCGGCACGGTGCAGCGCCGCCGCATTTCGCGCCAGACGGCGCGCAGCTTGGTGTACTCGGTTGATTTCACAACCCCTAAAGTACAGCCGGGTAGACACGTACGCGCATTCAGCTGGCTCCGCCGGAGCCCTTGGCGGTCTGGGCCTTCCCCGCTACGGTCTGCCTCTTGGCAGCCGTGGCCGGTGCCGGATTCTCCAGAGCGTCCAGACGTTCCTCGATCGCGTCGAGGCGCGCGTCCTGCTTCTTGTTCTTGGCGTAGAGGACTTCGAGGGCAGCCGAGACAAGCTCTCGGACCCTCTGTTCGATCTGTGCGAACGCGGACATGATCAGCCTTCCTGAAGGACGAACTTGAGACCGTTGAGCTTGGCGGCGATCTCCGCCGGGAGATGATCGAGATCGAGAGCTTCGAGGACGGCGAGAGCAGCGTCGATCTTCGCGCTCGCGGTATCGAGCTTCACGCCAGCGGCATCGAGCTTCGTGTTTGTGGCGGTGATCCCCGTGCCGATCGACTGCGCCTGGGTCTTCAGCGCCGCGAGAGCCGTGCCAGATGCCCGCATGCGGTTGCCGGTGTCCGAGACCCAGCTCGCCAGGGTCCAGTACGGATTGGTTGCGTGATCGCTGGCGTCGGATGCTCCCGCGATCACGCCGTCCAGCGTGAGCACAGCCTTGGGGACGTTCGCCAGAATCCATGCCTTGTCATCTGCGGTCAGAGCCACGTCGTTCCCTCCTGCCCAGTCGATCAGTTCTGCCTTCGTGGAGAACTGCGCGAGATCATGATCGTAACTGCCCGCCGTCGAGTACTGGTGGATCAGCCAGCTCGACTGGATGGGGGGTGTTCCTGCGGCATAGCCGCCGGTCGCGATCCAGAGACCGTCTCCTGCGAAAGATGACGTGTCCCTGTTCTTCCAGTACTCCGTGTTGCAGTACAGGCCCACGCGGACGCCTGGGCGCTTCCCCTGGACGTACCTGATCCACTGGTCCTTCTGAGCGCTCGTGATCCCGGTGTCCTCCCAGTCGAACCACAGGGACTCCCCCGGGGCGACATCCCCGATCTTCGAGAGGAAGTAATCCGCCTGAGCGGTCATGCTCCCCGGACGTCCGAAGTGGTAGTAGCCGACCGCGAGGTCATGATCGCGGGCCCACATCTGCTGGCCCTTCCAGCGGGTGCTCTCCCAGTTCGAGCTCTCCGTGACCTTGATGATCGCGAAGTCCACGCGCTTGTTGTCGCTCGGGGTCGTCAGGGCGAAGTTGATCGGCTGGTAGGCACTGACGTCCACGCCGTAGATGCTCATGGGCTCCCACTGCTCTCCCTGGAAGTAGGGAGCTGTCCAGCCCAGGTACGGGAGCCCCCATCGAGCATTGATCGTACCGACGGAAACGTGTGAGACCGTACCGGCCCCCGAGATGTCGATCGACCAGCAGCCTCCAGCGCCGTCCGCGACGGCCACGTGGCCATGTCCGCTGGAGCCACCGCTCCAGAAGAGCAGGCCTCCGGGAGGCGCGTCCGTAGCGCCGGAGTGTCGCAGAGTGCCGGGGGTCTGCTGCCACTGCGTCACAGCGTCGTTGTAGCCGCTGAAGCCGTACCCGTACATGGCCGCACAGAACTGACCGCACATGCCGACCGCCCACGACTTGGTCGCTTCGCAGAAGACGAGTACGGCGATGACGTTCCTGGCGGTGCTCACTGCGGGGCCTCTTCTCGCTCGCGCCTGCGCTGGCGGTGGATGTTGACGATCAGTCTTGTCTGGTAGCAGAAGCAGAGACCCAGGATCGTCTGAAGGCAGAACCACGCGATTCTGAACCAGTGAGGGCCCGTGTGGAACTCGACCGTGATCAAGAGCAGTGAAGACATAGCCAGCTCAGTGGCCGCGTAAGCGATCATCATCCGGCCGAGGTGATCTTTCCACCAGGGGTTCGTCGCCGTATACGTGACGATCATGGTGACTCCGGAAATAATCACGAACGTACCGAAGATCAGGTACGCAATTTCGAAGTCATTCATCTTGCTGTTCCTCCGAAGGCCTGTCTGATCATCTCCGCGAAGTTGTTCTCTTCGCCGTAGCGTGCCACTTTGGTGACGACTTGATTGATCTCCTGGTTCTGGTCCTTCGCATCCTGGAGATCATCTTCTGCCTTATGCAGAGCCTTCGAAGCTTCGGCGCACTCCTCTCGGGTAACGCGATCAGTCTTCTTGCGACGGTGCCAGAGCACGGTGAGACCTCCCGCTGTTGTTGCTGAGTCCGGCAGCCTCCGACATGGCCGTGACGACGTGCGTGGTCGTTCTGGCGGCTTCCAGGAGGGTGTCGATCTGCCGGTCCTTCAGCTCAACCACTTTCTGTGATGCCTCGAAGGCATCCTTCCAGATGGTGATCTGTGCATCCTTGTCAGACCTCATCTGATCTACCGTCCCCCGGGGGACGAGGGAACCTCTGAAGATCAAAATCACCGCCATCGCCAGGAGCCCCGTGGCACCGACGGTCGGCGTCACAAATGACGTCCAGTCCATGAGCTATGCCCCCTTGATCAGAATGGGATGACGGCCATCCGCCGGTCAGTGAACGAAGCGGTCCCTGACGTCGAAACACGGTACTTCGCGGTGAAGGTGTTGATCCCCTCGGTCAGTCCGGTGATGTAGAACAGGGCCCCGAAGTGCTGACCTCCGGTGTTCTGGGGCTGAAGAGCCCGGGAGTTGTCAGCCTCCAGCGTCGAAGCTCCGGAGACCTCGAAGGACATCCATGCGCCGATGCCTGCGGAGGCCAGGGAGTTGCAGTACAGGAAGACGATCGCAGACGTCCCCGTGAAACTGTCGATCTCGGGGCCCGGGGAATTCTGAAGATCGGTGTACGAGGTGCTGTCCGTCTGATGATCGACAGTGACCGACGTGGCGATGGCGGCGGTGTTCTCCTGCGCGACCCTCTCGGCTATCCGGTTCGTGTTCTGGGTGACGAAGTAGCCGGAGACATTCTGGGCCTTGGAGATCTCAGATTCACTCATGTTGTCCCGTACAAACGTGTTGTACTGGGCGGCGGTGAGGATGCTTCCGTTCACGGCGGTGAAGGGGACGGACCAGGTCACGAGACGTCTCCTCAGAGAGGGATCACGGCGATACGCCGGACCGAGAATGTGGCGGATCCCGAAGTGGAGACCCGGTACTTCGCCGTGAAGGTGTTCGTCCCTGCCGTCAGACCCGTATGGAGGAAAGGAACTCCACCGCGCTGGCCGCCGGTCCCCTTGAGCTGGAACGCTCGATTGTCGACGGCCGCGACCGAGGTGGCACCACTGACCGCGTAGCTCATCCAGGCGGCGATGCCTGCGGAGCTCTGCTGGTTGCAGTACACGAACACGAGAGCCTTCGTCCCGGTGGTGAGGTTAACGGAGGGACCGGCACCCCCCGCGAGGTCCGTGTAAGACGTGCTCGATGTCGTGTCTGAGCCCGCCGAAGATGCCTGTTCCGGGATGCGCTCAGCGATCGAGTTGACCGCGTCGGTCGCGAAGATGCTCCCGAGCGTCGTCGCCTGAGCCGCCGCGAACTCCATCAGGTTGTCCCTGATGAACGTGTTCCACATGGCAGCGGAGAACACTGATACCGCCACTGCGGTGTTAGGGGCTGTCCAGGCCATGTGATCACCTCGTTTCAGAAGGGCATGACGGTGAGACGTCGTGACGAGAAGAGGGCAGTGCCTCCGGTGGAGACCCTGAACTTGGCAGTGAACGTGTTCATTCCAGGGGTAAGAGTGTCGATCAAGAACTGGGCCCCGATGTGCTGGCCGCCGTTGTTGGAGAGCTGGATCGAGAAGCCGTCGGCCGCCGCGATGATCGAATCTCCGCTGACCGCGAATCCCATCCACGCCGCGAAGGGGGACGTGTCCGCCCAGTGGTTGCAGTAGACACTCACCAGGGCCATGGGACCCGTTTCCAGCGTCATGGAGGGCCCGAGACCATCTGCAAGATCGGTGAAGGAGGTACTCGTGGTCGTGCTCGCGGAGATCACTGCGGCTTCCTGGGCGTGACGCTCCGAGAGCTCATTGACCGCCGACGTGGCGAAGTAACTTCCCTCCACGGCTGCCTTCGCGGTCAGAGCCTCGTTCATGTTGTCGCGGACGTACTGGTTGTAGTCGGCGGCATCGAGGACGACTCCCGCGACGGCGGTGTATGGGGACGACCATGCCACTTCAGACCCCCGTGACCGGAGGAGAGATCACCCAGGGCACCGGGAACGGGGGCTCCTGACCGGGGTTGTAGGCGTTGAGCCTGACTGCCGCGAGAGCTGCCTGGAGCTCAGGATCGGTGATCACTCCCTTGTCCACGAGAGCCTTGATCAGCACCGCCTGGATCGCGAGGCTCGACAGAAGGGCGACGCGCATCTCCTTGTTCGAGCTCGCGATGTCCGCTCCGAGCTTGTTGGCGATGTCCCACTGAGCGTCTCGCATGACCTTGACGTACTGGACGATCGACGTCATATCGGAATCACCGCAATCTCTCGGGCCGAGAAGGTCCCGGTACCACTGCCTACCTTGTACTGGACCGTGAAGGTGTTCGAGCCCGGAGTGAGCCCGGTGAACCGGTGGAACCCCGCGTACCGGGAGATGTTCCCGGCGGTGACGCCGTCCAGGACCGTACGCCAGGCGTCGTTCGCGGAAACGCTGGAGGCTCCTGATACCGCCACGGAGACGTCTGTCGCCGCATTCGTGGTGTCGTTCGAGCAGTTGGCCGCGAACCATGCGGTGGCCACCGTTCCGGTGGTCATGGTCACCGCCGGGCCTACCGTCGTCAGGTTCACGTAGGACGTCGAACCGGTGTTCTGGGAGGTCGCCACCGTGGCACCCCCGCCGGTCCTCGCCGCGAGAGCATTGACGCCGGTCGACATGAAGAACTGGTCAGCAGCCGTGGCCAGGGCGACGGCCGTCTGGTTCAGGTTGTCCCTGACGTACTGATTGAACTGCGACGCCGAGAACGTCGCTCCGGCAACCGCCGTCATGGGCGCTGACCATGTCACGGCGACACCCCATGAGCTTCGTTCTCCTCGCGGAGATCCTGGATGGACTGTCCGTGCGGGATCTTGAACCTGATGGCTGTCTCATGATCCTTCGGGTACCAGTTCCTGTTGCTGGGGATCGGCCTGCGCATGAGCACCTCCATGATCGCGAACATGTCCTCCGGCCATTTGATCTCTGCTTCCTCGCCGCAGTACGAGCACGAGAACATCGGCTTCTGGACGATCTTCGGTCCCCGGGGGCGTGCAGACATGAACAGGAACTCCACGTTGTTGCACCCCGCCGGGCAGTCGGCCACCCACTCGCCGCAGTACGCGTAGGCCCTCGCCACTTTGATCATCAGTTCCATGTGCCCTCACGTCCCGAAAAGACCGGTGTCGAATTTCCCCTGAACAGGGTCACCGAAGATGAATACGCTGTCAGGAGTATCCGCGTGGATCGGATCGAAGACCCCGTCATCAAAGCCAGCGCCCCGCTTGTCGAAGGTGAAGGGATTCGTAACGGGAGTGATGTCCCTCTCGCACCCGAAGACCACGGCGTGGACCGGGGGTGCTCCGGGCCTGTTGATCCTCTGGATCGTGTGGGTGACTCTCTCGATGAAGAAGTCGTCATCCAGGCCCATCTCACCGTTGATCACGGTGATCCGGTCACCGACCGTCCGCTGGAGCACCTGCACGAAGTGCTGAGGATCGGAGGTGACGACCCTGAGCTGGATCGTCGGACGCCGCTGGGCGTATCTCAGAAGAATCATGCTTGCGATGGCGTCGGAGTCATTCGCGTTCGCCCAGGGTGCCGAGTTCGGGTACCGGCGCTCTCCGTGGGTGGAGATCGATCCGGAGTCCTGCTGACTGATCTTGACCGTCTTGGTGACGCTGATCGGATAGGCCCGTACCTGCATCGTCAGAATGGTGAGAGATCCCCCGATCGCCTGGAACGTCAGCTTCGCAGAAGCCCCCGAAGTCCTCGACAGAGTCACACTCAGGGTCCCTGCACCGCTGGTGGTGTAGTCCGTGACGGGGACCGGGGTGATCGCGTTCATGAAGGGATCGTTACCGCTGAAGGTCAGCTCGAAGGACTCCCCGGTGGCCAGGCTGACGTTGTCCTCGGAGGTGTAGACCGCCGTCAGGGTGTCATTGAGCTGGCGTTCCGAGACATCGAACTCCACGGAGTTCACGATGTCCCGCCAGCCGTGGGCGTACGCGAAGGGAGCCGTGTAGTTGAAGATCCCTCCGCCGGTCACCACCGGAGCCGTGCAGTCGAACATGGCCCCCTGGGAGAAGATCCCCTGGGACGTGATCGAGGCATCGTTCTGGAGGCGGTGATGCCGATCATGGAAGACGAAGGTCCCGTCAGGCGCGATGAACGCGATGGCCGGGGGACCCTCGGAGGCCACCAGATCGTTGATCGCCGAGAAGGCATCGGTGCCTTCGGCCCACCAGAACTTGACGACCGTTGCGCCGAGATCGATGTCCCTTGCGCCCAGCCAGCCGACTTCGTCCAGGATGAGATCGATCAGTTCCCCGGTCCTCTTGGACTGGAAGACCTCCGTGGAGAGGTTCACCTCGGAGAGATCGTTGAGACCGTCCAGGAAGGTGAAGTCCACGGAGCGGTCATTCATGTCCACTTTGATGTTGAAGTCGTCGATCCTGCCGACGAAGACTGGGTAGGTGTGGCCTGCCCAGGTGACCTGAGCGCGCATCGCTCGCGCTGGCTCCAGGTTCCCGAAGAGGGCAGATGTCGACCATTCGGGGGAGTACGCGCGGTCGACGTTGATCAGGGAGAAGGCGGCATTCCCGACGCTCGCCGGATTGAGCTGCCTGTCCTGGTCACGGCCGTACGTCAGGGAGATATCACTGATGATGTCCCCGGTGGCGTCGTCTCCGACGGTCGCGTAGGAGCCATCGTCCGCCCAGTCGATCGCGAAGGCGTAGATCGGGAGGCCCCCGACACCGCAGAGATCCCAGCCACCGTTTCCCGTGGAGGCTGTGGCGTTGTACGCGGTCCCTGTGCCGACGGCGTTCGTGGGAGCCGCGAAGGCGGCATTCGTCGCAGCCACGGGCTTGATCGCGATGGAGACCATCACGTTGCCCCACTCACAGATGCGCGAGGCCGTGGTGGTGCGAATCGTCTGCGCGCCTGCGCTCAGGGCGGTCGCCGAGTTGTAGCTGGCACCGCCCAGGCCCTCTCCTGCCTGATCGTCCACGTCTACGTGCTCGACATCCGTGCCGACGGAGCAGGTGTATGTGGGTGGTCCCGGAGACTCGAAGCCCGCTGCCCTGATGGTGATCAGCCAGTCGTTCGGGGCGACGGTCGTGATCTGCGGGTGAGGCTGCGCGGCGGCGGTCCCCGTCGTCGAGGTCGCCAGCCACTTCTCGACCGGAGCCGTGGTGTCGACTCCGGTGTATGCCTCCACCCATCCGATCATGAAAGGGGTGGTGTCCGGCCAGTTGCTCGACACGTTGAAGGGGACGTTGACGGAGGCTCCGAGGGACCCTGTGTCGAACCGGTAGTAGAGGTAGACCTTCGGGAACGCGAAGTAGGGAACGCGCGTCGATGTGCCAGCGCTCTTCGAGCCGAGAGTGGTCCAGCCGGAAGGCGCGGAGGGCCCGGTGTTGTCATCGGCGAGAACGACCAGGAGAAGGAAGTCCCCGGACACATGCCCGGACGGCAGAGACACCGCTTGTGGGGACCCGGAGACTCCGGTGTCCGCGCGCTTGACCGTGCCTACGGACCTGAAGGCGATGGCCATTACTTGATCCGCCCCTTCTTCCGGAGGGTGTCGAGGGACGTCACGAGCCAGTTCTCTGTTTCGAGCCTGGAGCCGATCACGCCGTGGTTGTCGATCACCAGTTTGTCGATCGCCAGGACAGTGCCTCCACCGCCCCTGGGGCCTCCCTTTTCCATAGTCCCGACGAGGCGCTCGAAGGCGGCCGTCTGCCGGGGGGAGAGGACGCGCTCCGGCTGGTTGGTCCACTTCGGCATATAGCCGATGCCCCGGGCGATGCCTCCCTGGTCGTAGCCTCCGGCCCGGTTGAATGCCGCAGGCAGTGATCCGTAAGCGCTCAGCGCGTAGCGCATGGCTGCGTAGACGTTCGCGAGCGGGTTGACGGAGACCCCGTATTCGAAGGGGCCCGTCTTCCGCATGGACCCGGCGTAGGACTTGAACGTCCCGGCGATCACCTGCATGAGGCCGACACTCGGGTGACCGGCCTTCCAGTTGCTGTCCCACTTGTTGACGATCGTCGGGTTACCGCCGGACTCCTGATTCATCCGGCGCAGGGTCATCGCGGTGTAAGCAGCGGGCTGTCCGACCATCCTCAGCGCCTGCTGAACGACGCCCGTCCAGCGGGCGACTCCAGCGCCTCCGGAACCGGTCGCGTGACCGGGGCCACCGAAGAGCTTCTCCATGAGCGCCGAAGCACCCTTGCCAATGAAACCGGTGACACTGATGCCCTTGCCGAGCATCCACTTAGCGGCATCCAGAGGGCTCTTGAAGAGCTTCTTGGCGACGTTCTTCAGGACGGCCCCCTTGCTCATGAGGCCATTCAGGAGTCCTGACATCATGTGGACGCCGAGCTTCGCCATCTCGGTGGACGGGGACTTGATCCCGAATACGCTCTTCACCGCGCCGACGATCGCGTTATAGACCTTCTTCGCCCAGCTTCCGACCGCACTGAGCCCCGAGGTCGCTCCGGAGATCAGCCCCGAAATGATGACCCTGCCTCGTGAGGTGAGCCAGCTCCCGGCGCTCCTGAAGGCTCCGATGACCGGGTTCTTTACGTGGCTGGAGAACCAGCCCGCGAGAGTCCTGGCAATCGCGAGCTGACCGGAGATCAGTCCGACGAGGATGGAGCGCCCCTTCGAGACGAGCCAGCTCCCTGCGTTCCTGAAGAAGTTCACCGTCGGGTTCAGAACGTGAGCGCTGAACCAGCTTCCGATCGTCCTGGCGACCGCGAGCTGACCGGAGATCAGGCCGAGGAGGACAGACTTCCCCTTCGAGACGAGCCAGCTCCCAGCGCTCCTGAAGAAGTTCACCGTCGGGCCGAAGATGTGGGCGTTCAGCCAGCCGCCGATCGTGCTGGAGATCTTCAGCATCCCGACGAGGAGGCCCCTGATGAGATCGACACCGATGGCGGCGAAGACCGTCGAAGGGCTCTTGATCCCGAATACAGCCTTGAAGTAGTCGACCAGGCCATGCCAGATCGTCACGAAGAAACTCGGAATGCTCTTCGTGAAGAAGTTCGCGGCACCGCTGAGGAGCCCCTGGATCAGAGCTATTCCGGAGCTCTTCAGGGCTGATCCGAAGCCGGTCGCCGTCTTGGCGATCTCTCCGGGTAGCTTCGAGAACCAGGACCCGATGGCGCTGCCGACACCCGAGAGCCAGCCGCCTACCTCTCCGGGGAGCTTCGAGAAGAAGGAACCCAGGACTCCGGGGATCTTCATGAAGAAGTGACCGACGTCGGTGGCCATCTGGGAGAACCAGTTGATCACTGCGTGGTAGGCGATCCCCGCGCCTTTGCTGATCATGTCCCAGTGCTTGTAGATCTGGAAGGCGGCAGCGGCGATCGGCCCGAGCAGGATCGAAAGAAGGAGAGGCCAGTTGTGCTTCACCCAGTCGATCGTCACGGAGAACGCGTGCTTGACCCCCTGCCAGTGACGAACGATCATCGCGACCGCCAGGCCCATCCCGCCGGTCAGGATGGTGAAGGTGATCAGCTGCCAGTTCTCCTTGAACCAGTTGACGAAGCCGAAGAACACTTTCTTGATGAATCCCCAGCTCGCCGCCCAGATCGTCTGGAAGAACCTGGTCTTGGTCGCGAGAAGAACGATGCCCGCGACGAGAGCGACCACAGCCACCACGATCCAGGTGATCGGGTTCGCGAGAATGGCCGCCGCGAGACCCCAGAAGGCCGTCGAGGTGATCGCTGTCCAGACGGCGACGACCTTCTCCTGCACTGCGATGGCCGCGAGGCCGATCCTCATGCCGATCATGCCGTCATTGGCCAGCCAGAGAGCTGCGGTGTAGATGCCCGTAGCAGCGGAGGCCAGCATCGTGTACGCGGAGTACAGCTTCAGCCCGATGTACGCGGCGGCCGTCGCAGTGATGAACGTCAGGATGGCCGCGACGATCGCCACGAGGATGGCCTTGTGCGCGACGAAGAACGCCGTGGCAGCGGAGACAACCGGGATCAGCTTCGTCCCGATGGTGATCGCGATCACCTGGAACTGGGCCTTCATCCGGTCCATCTGGACGTTCAGGAGTTTCGCTGTGACCTTCCAGCCTTCGACGTCCTTCGAGTTGTTGTGGAAGGACTCCCCGACCTTCTTGATCCTCTCGGCGTTACCGGCCGCCGATTCCCCGGTGATCTGAAGAATCGTGTTCAGGCCGATGGCTCCGCCGGACATCTTCTTCAGGGCATCCGTGAACGTCTGGCTGGCAGGGCCACCGTTCTTCAGTTCACGGCTGAACCCGCGCGAGCGGTCCACCAAGACCTTGAAGTTGCGCAGTGCCGGGACGGAGGCCACCGGCATCCCCTTGACGCCAGCGTTCCACTGCTCCGTGAGCATGTTGCCTTTGAGGTACTCCGAGGCGAGAGCCTTCTGATCCCCCGTCATGTGCTGGAGCATGATCGAGGCGTCCTGGCTGGACTGCTTGGTGCCTTCGAGGAGTTTCTGGAGCTTGATGCCCGCCGGGCCCATCTGCCGGGTGATGGTCTCCACCAGCAGGTTGACGGTGCCGCTCAGACCCCGTTTCCCGAGGTTCTTCGAGACGTCTACCGCGCTCAGCCCGAAGCGTGCCATCTCTCGTGAGGCCACGAGGTTCGGGGACGCCAGGGCTCGAATGGTGGCGCTGAGCTCATGGGTGGCCTCTCGCGCGGAGGTGCCGTGCTGGGTCAGGGTCGCCATGGACCCGGCGATGTCCTCGAACGCGATGTGGTTGGCGGACGCGATCGGGAGGACCGTGGAGAGGGCTCCCGAGAAGTCCTCCATTGTGATCTTGCCTTCACCGGCCGCCGTCTTCATGGCGTTCATGACGCGGACGGAGTCGGTGGCCTTCAGGTGATACGAAGCCATGACGGACGTCATGGCGTTCGTGACGTCGGAAAGCTTCGCATTCTCCTCGCGGGCACCCTGGGCGGCTGCCTGGAGAACCTTCAGACCGTCACTGCCCCTGAATCCTGCCTTCTCGATCTGGTACATACCGTCGGTCAGGTTCTGAATTCCGGTGCCGGTGCCCTGAGCGATGTTCAGGATGCCTGCGCGGACGACCTTCAGACCGCTGGCTGTCTCTCCGGCCGCCGTCTGGAGGACAGCGGTATGGGCCTGGAAGTCTGCCGCCATCTTCACCGAAGCGGCGGCGACTCCCAGGCCCACGAGACTTGTGGTCTTACCGATCTTGGCCATCGAAGTTCCGACGGTCGCGGCGGACCTCTTCAGCCCGGCGGCGGAACCATCGAGCTGGGTCCTGGCCAGCTTCATGTCCGTGGCCAGCTGTGCGCCCCACTTCCGGAAGTCCGGAAGGATCTCGACCAGACCACGGCCGACGACCATGCTCTGACCGCCGCCGAAGCTCATTCGAGGTTCACTCCCATCGCCGTCAGGAAGGAGTCACTCGCCTCCTCCTCGCCGTCCCACCAGAGAGGTGCATTCGGATCGATCTCGACCTCGGGGACCCCGACGTCCGTGGAGACCCGCCAGCGCTTGACGCCCACCATGTTGTCGAGCTCTTTCCGTGCCTGCTCTGCCGTCTTCTTCTCGTCGTCATAGTCGAGACGTTTGATCATCTCGACGTAGATCACATTCAGGAAGCGATCGAAGGGGAGCTCGCCGAGATCGATACCGCGTCCGATGTAGAGGCCATCGAGCTCGTGCCATCTCCCGGGCTGGACTGCCCAGGAGACGAGTCCGAAGGCTGCTGAGTAGGGCGCATGCCGTACTCCTCCATCAGCCACTTCAGGATCTCGTCCAGCTGCGGGAGCTCGATCGGCTTATACGGGAGCTCAGCGTCGGAGGTCTGGGCTTCCTCGGGGACGTCTGCGAGAGGGTCCCTCATCCGGTCGCGGATCTTCCGGTAGGAGTCAGGCATCAGGACCATCTGGAGGGAGTCCATCATCGTGCTGAAGCCTTCTGACCCCGTCGCGGAATCACCCATGGCTTCGACCTTCAGGGTGAAGTCGACCATGGTCTGAGCAGGCAGATACGGACGCCCGCGATAGATCTCTCCGTATATCACGAACTCGACTACGCGAGGCTTCGCGCTGAAATCTTTCATGGCGGCACCGTACAACGGATCTTCGCATGATCCTTCCCGACGGCCGTAAACTAAAAGAGCGCCCCTGCCAGGGCGCTCTTGGCCGACTGGACTGGAGTCGACATGCAGAAGGCTATACCCGTGCTTGAACGTGCTGCACGAGGATCATCTGAAGCACCGTGTCTGATCAAAGGACTCTTCATGCCCTGCTGGGTGTGGGGAGGATTCACCTGCAATGGCTATGGGATGATCAACACTGGAGGGACTCGAAAGGGCACCAGTCGACTGCATCGCCTGGCGTTCAAGATCATGCGAGACGACCTTCCCAATCACCTAGACGTAGATCATCTGTGTCGTCGTAGAGCGTGCTGGAACCCGTGGCACATGGACCCAGTCACACGCTCGATCAACGTCCTTCGAGGGAATAGCGCGTCTCCCCAGGCTCGCCGAAAGGCACTTTCTTGATCTTTCCGGAGCATCAGGGAAGACCTGACCCGGGTCATGTCATGCGGTGGACGGCATAGCTATGCGATAACTGTATGTGAAAATCAGATAACTTACTGATACGTAGGGTAAGAAAAGCCACCAGCGCTCGCCTAACGAGATCGTCTGGGTACCCCGGTACAGAGAGACCGGGGCTGGCTACGGGGGATTTCCGCAGGTCAGAGCTTTATCAGTACCAGCGGGTAAGAAGGAGACCCCCAGCGCCTGTATCGCTATGCGCGCCGAAGGCGATGGCGATGCATCACATCCGGGCAGACACGAGGGCTTCCCACAGGAAGTTGTTCGCCTTCGTCCCGGGGTGCCATACCTTCTTGGTGTAGACGATCACACCGCCCACCTCGAAGCGGAGGACTCCCCCGCGCTTCCTGGGAACGATCTCGTGAGGCTTTGTGCCCTGGAGGACGAAGCTCGCCGCCGGGTGATCGACCATCACGATGCCCAGGGGATTGCCGCCACCCGTGATCACCGGTCGGATCTTGTCCTTCATGCTTCCGGGGGCCTTCGCCGCAGCGATCAGTGCCGTCTTCTCGGTGATCCTCCGGACGATGATCGCCGATCCCTTGCGCGCGAGGACGTTAGCCCTCTTCGGGTCGATCGTGAGAAAGTCCTTGGCCATGATCTCTCCCAGTCAGAAGCTCCGGATGAAGGCGACCCTGAACCTGAACTCTGAACCGACGCAGTCTCCGTCAGGTCCCTGGGGTTCGACTCCCAGGAGGATCGTATCGACCACGTCCACGTCCACGTGATCACAGCCCCACGTGGAGAGGGCGGAGATCGTCTGCTGAGCGTCAGCGGCCATGACCTGAGCAGCTGAATCCAGATCATCCTCATCGGGGGAGACCTGGCCATCGGCGGGCTGAGGAGCGCACCTGATCACCTGGACGATCAGCTCACAGACTTCCCATGCCGCCTGGCAGTTCCCGGT
>Ga0193733_1000312_pt1 | contig 16897 bp, 13 predicted proteins | sample U1s2metaG_FD_145076 | JGI IMG/M metagenome (GOLD analysis project Ga0193733, IMG submission 145076) | Soil microbial communities from a riparian zone of the East river system, Colorado, United States - U1s2 | ecosystem: Environmental > Terrestrial > Soil > Riparian zone | place: USA: East River...
AAAAGTCGATCTGCGGGTCAATCGGATCATGGATTTAAAGACGCCGGGCAGCGGCGAAGTAGACAAGAATCTTTGGTCGAATATTGATCATCTTACCCACCGTGATGAAGTGAAATTCGTAATGGGATCCCGCGAAGATTACGAATGGTCGCGTGACAAGGTTCAGCGATATGATCTGCCGTCCCGCTGTCACGCCGTGCTGTTCTCGCCGATTTTCGGACGAATCGACCCTCGCCAGATCGTCGAATGGATCCTGGCTGATAAGCTCGATGTGCGGTTTCAACTTCAGATGCACAAGTTCATCTGGAGCCCGACCCAGCGCGGAGTCTGAACCGCCATTTTTGTAGGTCGGCTGTTTCAGCCGCCGTTTTGTTTAGGATCGGCGTCTCACAGAGACGCCCTACAGTTTTTTGTCGCCAATCTGAGGTTGCTCACTTTGTTCGGAATGACATGAAAGCGAGAGTAGTGGTATTTTGGCGTCATGCGCGCGCGGTTGACGAAGGATTTCACTTTCGAAGCGGCCCAGACTTTGCCTTGTGCGCCCGAAGGCCATAAATGCCGACGCGTGCACGGCCACAGTTTCAAAGTTGAGGTTTCAGTTGAAGGCGATGTCGATCCAAAAGTCGGCTGGGTTTACGATCACGCGAACATTAGCGCAGCAATGAAACCGCTGCTTAAACGCCTGGACCACACGTATCTCAACGACATTAAGGGATTGGAAAATCCAACAATCGAAAAAATGGCAGAATGGTTCTGGAAAAAATTAGAACCTCAATGCCCTGGCCTTTGCGAGATCGTTGTGCACGAAACACCTACCGCGCGCTGCGTTTACCGCGGCGAATAGTCTCGCACGAACATCCCGAAACAATTCGGGTTTACGTCTCAGCTTCTCTATCACTTTTCCCCGGCGCGCTCTTACAACTCGATAGCGTAGCGCTTCATCTTGTTGTAGAGGGTGGGGCGCTGAATGCCGAGAAGTTCGGCTGCCTTTTTCTTGTTGCCGCGACACTCTGCGAGTGCCTGGAGAATGGCGGTTCGCTCGACGTCGTCGAGAGTTTGTACGCCGCTGCGGGGTAACGCACCGAGCTCGGCTTGTTGCAGCGCAGTGGGCAGCTGTATTTCTGTGGGGAGCTCTTTCACGTCGATCAACCCCTGCCGCGCCAGCACGACAGCGTATTCAATTGCGTTTTGCAACTCGCGAACGTTTCCCGGCCATGCGTAATCAAGCAGCTTTTGAAATGCGTCCGGTGAAATGTCCGGCTCCGGTTTGCTGAGTTGCTGAGAAAATTGTTTCACGAATTGTGCGATCAGCGGGGGGATGTCCTCTTTACGTTTCCGGAGCGGCGGCACCTCAATTTGGAAAGTGTTTAGTCGGTAATACAAATCCGAGCGCAGCCGGTTTTCTGCGAGTGCCTGGGCGATTGGCCGATTGGTCGACGCGATCGCGCGGAAGTCTGCCTTCGTTGTTTGCGTGCTGCCAAGCGGCCGATACTCGCGTTCCTGGAGAACGCGCAAAAAGCGCGTCTGCAGATCTGCCGGCATATCCGATATTTCGTCGAGGAAAAGCGTGCCGCCGTTTGCCGCTGCGATCATTCCGGGAAAATCGTGCATCGCCCCGGTAAACGCACCTTTCACATAACCGAAAAGTTCTCCTTCAATCATGGTTTGCGGGAACGCCGCACAATTGAGCTTCACCACCGGCTGTCCAGCGCGGCGGCTCCGCGCGTGGATCGTATTGGCTATCACTTCCTTGCCCACACCGCTTTCGCCCACGATGAGAACGTTGGCATCCGATGGCGCCATCGCATCGATCAATTCCTCGATCTCCTGCATCGGTTTGCTCTTGAAAATCGGCGTGGGCCTCGCTTCCGCGATCTCCAGCCGTTTTTCGAGTCGCTCTGTTTTTTCCCGGAGTTCTACCGCTTCTCGTAACAGGAATTGTGTTTCCAACGCCTTCTCGACGAGACTAAGTAGCTCCTCGGGGGCGTACGGCTTGCTAATGAAATGGTACGCACCGCGTTTGATGGACTCGATGGCATTGTGCAGAGAGTCGTGTGCGGTCAGGATGATCACCTGCACTTGGGGTAGCTCGGTCTTGATACGATCAAGCATTTCTAATCCATCCGCGTCAGGCAATCGGAGATCGAGGAGTACGATTTTTGGCGGTTTTGATTTTAACGCCTTGAGTCCTTGGGTGGCGGTGGGCGCGGTGTCCACTTGATAGCCGTGCCGCTTCAGCAACGCCTCGAGCGTCATGAGCACAGGCCGTTCGTCATCGATGATCAGGACATGACGGTTATCTGTTTTCATTCAATTGCGCTGCTCGTGTTACGCACGAGCAGCGGGCTCCAGTTGCTTAAACGGTGGGAAAGAACCGACGTTTCAAGCTTCTTCCGAAGATTCGCCTGACAGGGGAAGCCTAACGGTCGTGGTGAGCGCCGAAGCTTTCGGATCATATTGAGCATTCAGTTCGCCGCCGTGAGCCTCTACGATAACGCGGACGCGATTCAGACCAAGACCATAATGGCGCTGGCTCATTTTCCGAAGCGGTTCGCGCCCCCAATTTTGGGTCGGCAAGTCAAAACGAGCCTTGGGTTCACAGAGGGTGAAGAGGAATCTCTTGTCATCGATTTTCGCTCTCGCAACAAGCGGACCTTTACCACGATCGTGCCGGAAGGCGTTGGCGAAAATCTCGGTAAATGCTTCCTCGAAAAACTGAGGATCAACATTCAGCATCGCTTCACCAAGCTGAATTTCCCAGGAGATCTCCTTGCTCTCCTCTGGGAAATCGTGGTCGATCTTTCCGCGCAAGTCTTGCATAAAATCAGAGGCCGGATACGGGATGAGGTTTGGTTTAACCTCCCCCACTGCTCTGGAAAGTCGTTGTAAGGTCGAGGCCAGTCGTGAGATCATTTCGCGCGAACGTTTGATCTCGTTTCTGACTTCTTCGCTTTTTCCCAATTCCTCGATGTAAGCGGACTGCAGTTCGATGGCATTTAAATCATTGCGCAAATCATGACTTAGTTGCGCGATAAAACGGATTGCGTCGCTCCACGGGACGCTCTGGGAATCTTTTTCGTTCTCAACAGGCTTATCTGCCATAAATCGGGCACATTAGCGTTCTTGTTCGAGTGAAAAGCGGTCCTCCGACGGTTCCTCGCCAGGCGCGACCCTGATATGTGGATCGTTGCTCGCCAAATGTCGCAGCACGTGAAACACGTCTTCCGGGTCGGCATCGATGGAGCGCGCAATTTCTTCCGCGGTCTTTCCCTCACCGACAACCAGTTTCTCGCTCACTTGTTTTTGAAGCTGCAATAGTCGCGTCGCTGCTTTTTTTCCAGCCTCAACACCGGGTTGATCGTAGGCGTTGACGTTAATTAGCGAGCCGTAAAAACCTACTGCACGCTCGTAAAGCGCGATCAACGCTCCGAGATTAAACGCGTTCACCTCCGAAATGCTTATCGTGATGGATTCGCGGCCATTCTCGTAAAGCGCGCTTCGCGTCCCGCGCAAAAAACCGTGAAGATAATCGCCGCTCGTGATGCCCTCTTCGACTTCGAGCCGATTACCGTTCCGATCTTTTTGCACTTCGACGAACGTCACGAAAAAATTTAAGACGCCGTCACGCAATTGTTGAACGTAAGCGTGCTGATCGGTCGAACCTTTGTTGCCGTAAACAGCGATGCCTTGATGCACGATGTTTCCGTCGAGATCCTTTTCTTTTCCCAGCGATTCCATTACGAGTTGTTGCAGGTATTTTGCGAACAAGGCCAGCCTGTCCTTGTATGGAAGGATCACCATATCTTTGTGGCCCTTGCCGTTGCCGGCATAGTACCACATGAGCGCCAGAAGCATTGCAGCGTTTTGTGTCACATCAGGGACGCGGGTCCGCTCGTCCATGGTCGTCGCGCCAGCGAGAAAACTATCGATATCGAAGCCTTCCAACGCCATCGGGAGAAGTCCCACCGCGCTCATCACCGAGGTACGCCCGCCGATCCAATCGTACATCGGGAATCGAGCAAGCCATTCATTCTTTTCGGCATCTTTGTCGAGGTCGCTCCCAACACCGGTGACGGCCACTGCGTGCTTGTTGAAGTGCAGTCCCTTTTCTTTGAACCGTGCTTCCGTCTCCAGCATCCCGTTTCGCGTCTCTTTCGTTCCGCCGGATTTTGAAACCACAATGACGAGTATTTGGGGGAGCAGATCGTCAATCCTGTCGAAGACGCGATCGAATCCGTTCGGGTCCGTATTATCGAAGAAAAAGATGTCCATTGGATCACCTGCCGACCCAAGCGCGTCTGCCATCAATTGCGGCCCAAGCGCGGAGCCGCCGATCCCGATCAGGAGCACATTCTCGAAGCGTTTTCCATTTTCGGCCGTGATTTTTCCGGCGTGAATATCGGCGGCGAATTTTTTAATGCGGTTGATGGTCTGATCAATTTCCGTGCGAAGTTCGGGAGTTGGCGCAAGCACAGGACTCCGGAGCCAGTAATGACCGACCATCCGTTCTTCCGTTGGATTAGCGATCGCTCCCGCTTCCAATTCTCGCATGGCCGCAAACGCCTTACCGATCTTCGGCTGCATTTTCTCGAAGAAATCCGCCGGAAATTTCAGCCGGCTGATGTCGAGAGAAAAATCAAGATCGCGGTAGTACAAAAAATATCGTTGGAAGCGCTGCCAGAGTGATGAAGAAGGCATTCTTTAGAAATGCAATGATTGGCCAATACTAAACGACATAAGTGCATTAACTCCAATGTGAGTCTTTGAATTCGTCAGACTCAGCTTTCTCACAAACTCCAGAGAGAGAGAGAGCATCCGCGAAATTCACATTGCAGCCTTGAGTCGCGCCAATAACTTCGCGGCATCATGGTGCGCGAACACGGGAAGGCAGGGTGGTCCCATTTGTTTGCAGGGCTGATCGCGCTTGGCCTGGGGGGTGCTGCGTTGTTTGCGGCCGAAAAGGCTGTCACTCATCTCGAACACGCCACCGTTTTCTCAACGGCTCCCGAGGTATTTTTCCTCAAAAACCAGGGACTGGCCTTCCAACGTGCCGCCGCGCGTGCGCCAAACGTGTTGCCGATTTATGGCAGTTCAGAATTATTGGTCCCCCCCATTCCAGAAAAGGGAAATAACTTTTTCCGCGCTGCGCCGACGGGTTTCCAGCTTTCGCCGGTAGGCGGCGGCGGGGCCAACCCCCTGGTCATGCTGCAAAAAGTCGGCGCACTCGGCTCAGATTTGCGCGGTAAAAAGCTCGCCATTTCCCTTTCACCCGGGTGGTTTTTGACGCCTAAACCCTCGTGGGTCGGCTACAAGGGAAATTTTTCGCTAATGGCAGCAAGCGAAATGGCATTCGGCACCGCCCTCGATTTCGAGCTGAAGCGGGAGGTCGCTTCGCGCATGATCGAGTGTCCGAGCACACTTGAGAAAAGCCCGCTGCTGGAATTTGCGTTGACGCGGCTGGCTTCCGGGCGTTGGCTCGATCGCGCGATTTTCTGCGCCGTCTGGCCACTCGGAAAAGCGCAGACTGCCGTAATGGAGTTGCAGGATCATTTCGCAGCGCTCATTTACATTCGGCGCAAAATCAAGGCTGCACCACAGCGTCATCCAAAGATACTCGATTGGCCCGAGCTCATCGCGAAAGTAGATGCGGCGAAACCCTCCGATTGGTCCAAGACCACAAAATCCTCGCGCCCGAACGCGCAAATCACCCCGGGTTCTCGTGACGTGGGATTTCGCTACGGCGTGAACGTGTCGCCAAGCTGGACCGACTTGGAACTGCTCTTGCGCACATTGGCAAGGGTTCACGCCCGACCGCTACTGCTCAGCATGCCAATAGCTGGCGAGTTTTATGATCACGCTGGCGTCTCGCGGTCGGCTCGCGAAGATTATTACACAAAGCTTCGCGCACTCGTGCAGCGATATCATTTTGCCCTGGTCGAATTCAAAGCGCATGACGAAGATCCGGCTTTTCTTCTGCGTCACCAAAGTCATCTCACTGCAAAGGGCTGGATGTTTTACAACCGCGCCCTTGATGATTTCTTTAACGAACGTGTCCCACGAACCTGACAAAGTGGTAGTCTCCCATTCATTTAAGCGACGGCACGATGATGCTGCGGCTTATTCGTGATGATTGCCGACTTCTCTGACAAAGTATTGCAACTTCTGGCTTCGGTCGCCGAAACCGATGAGGTGCTTACCAATCTCGATCTGCCGCTTTATGAGTATCAGGTTCTCGACTCGATGAGAACCGTTCAGCTCATCTTAATGATTGAAGAGCAATTCGGCATCAAAGTTTCTCCGGCGGAATTTGAACGTGAAAGCTGGAAAACGCCGCGAAAGATTATCGCGGATCTCCAGCACCGACTGCACGTGTGAGCTGGCTTGAGAAACATCCGGCGCTGCATCGCGTACTGCTGATTCTCTATTACTTCGCCATCATCCTGGCCTTGATCCTTATGTATGGACGCGGCGATTTCTCTACGCCGCCGTTTGTTTATCAGGGTTTCTGAATGAATCTGATCGAACGAATCGATCGCTGGGCTGCAGTGGCTCCGGAAGCAACAGCACACATTAGCGACGGTAGAACCTTGACGTACGGCGAACTGCGCAGGCAGTCGGATGCGCTCGCCTGCTATCTGACAGAGCGTCTCGGCGAAGATCGCAGGCCGATTGCCGTGCTCGGCCATCGCGAGCCAGAAATGTTAATCGCATTTCTGGGGGCAGTTAAATCGGGCCGGCCTTACGTGCCACTTGATACCGCATTGCCGCAGCAGCGCATCGACAGAATTTTGGAAACTTCGTGCGCGGCATTGGTCCTTACCCCGAAAGATGTTCTGCAATTCTCCGCGTCGCAGGTGCGCGGTCCCCCCAGAACGGCGCAGGGCGACGAGCCGTTTTACATTCTTTTCACAAGCGGCAGCACTGGTGAACCAAAGGGCGTGATAATAACGCTCGCTTCTCTCGAGCACTTCATTACGTGGATGCTCGGGGAGCAACGATTCACCGAGTTCGGCGAAGTGTTTTTGAATCAGGCGCCCTTCTCGTTTGATCTCTCTGTGATGGACTTGTACTGCAGTCTAGCAACAGGAGGCACGCTCTTTAGCATCAGCCGCGATCTTATCGCAAACCCAAAAGAGCTTTACCGCGCCCTCACGAGTTCCGGCGTGACGACGTGGGTTTCAACGCCGTCATTCGCACAGATGTGCCTCGTCGAAGACAAATTTTCCGACGCGATGCTGCCCCGCGTGCGGCGTTTTCTTTTTTGTGGTGAAACGCTTCCACCACAGACGGCTGCGGAGCTGTTGAAGCGGTTTCCAATAGCAGAGGTTTGGAACATGTATGGCCCTACTGAAGCGACAGTCGCCACGACGTCCATACGCATTGATGCTTCGGTTTTAGAACGATATTCGCCTTTACCAGTGGGACGCGCGATGCCCGGGAGCGAAATTTTCATTGTAAATGGAAAGCGCGAGCTGTTATCGGCAAATCAGCGCGGTGAAATCATTGTTGCAGGCCCGAATGTGAGTCCCGGTTATTTGGCTCGACCGGAACTGACGGCGGATGCTTTTTTTCAATATCTTGGTCAGCGCGCTTATCGTACGGGCGACTTCGGGCGCTTCCGCGATAATCTCCTTTTTTTCGAAGGCCGCATGGATGAGCAAATCAAGCTGAGCGGCTATCGCATCGAGCTTGGCGATGTGGAAGCGAATCTTCGCGCGCTGGCTGTTGTGCGGGACGCTCTCGTAATTCCGGTCATCAAAGACGGTACTGCCCAATCACTTGCCGCTTTCGTGGTGTTGGCCACACGAGATGACGCATCGCATTTCAATTTGTCGCATCGACTCCGGAACCAACTCAGTGAGCGACTTCCCTCGTACATGTTGCCGCGCAAATTTGTTTTCCTCGATGCGTTTCCGATGACGGCCAATGGCAAGATCGACCGGGCTAGCCTGGCCAAGTCGCTGTGATTCCCTACGCGGATTTCACATATTTTGTACTGCTAGTTTACGTAGCGGTTCCGACCCTGATTCTCGGTTTGCTGGGGCGCGCAGGTTGGCGCTGGGCGCTCCTGGTGACTGTGGCGATGCTTCTCGTGCAGTATCACGAAGAGCTTCATGTCCGAGCGCACTTTCCAGTGCGCGAGATCTGGATCGTCCTTGGCTTCGCTGCATGGCAGTGGCTGACGGTGCGCGTATTTGCCGGTGCCGGTGCGCGCGCTGGCTGGATGTTTTACGGTGCACTTGCGGCAAGCCTGCTTCCGCTGGCAGCAGCGAAACTGGTTCCGCTCGTGTCGCCCCAGAGTCAGTTCGGTTTTCTGGGCATTTCCTACGTTACGTTTCGGGCGCTCGACGTCGTTTTTTGTCTTCGAGACCAGGTAATCGCTGTGCCCGGCACGCTCGATCTCTTGATGTTCCTATTCTTCTTCCCGACGATTTCTGCCGGACCGATCGATCGCTATCGGCGTTTTCTAACCGACTGGAGAAAGAAACGAACGCGCGCTGAGTTCCTAGGCGATCTCGATTGCGCGGTGCACCGTTTTTTTCGCGGACTATTTTACAAGTTCATAGTCGCGGCGCTGATCAAACAACACTGGCTCGAACCAGCAGCGCGCAGTGGAAGCTTCGGTGCGCTGCTCAGTTACATGTATGCCTACAGTTTCTATCTGTTCTTCGATTTCGCCGGGTACAGCGCTTTTGCCATCAGTTTAAGTTATCTCTTTGGGATCCACACTCCGGAAAACTTTCGCCAACCGTTCCTCGCCCGAAACATCCGGGATTTTTGGAACCGCTGGCACATCACTCTGTCGTTTTGGTTTCGCGATCACGTCTACATGCGGTTCCTGCTTGCCGCCGCGCGAGGCAAATGGTTTAGGAGCCTGAATACAGCTGCGATTCTCGGATATTTCCTTGCATTCGGATTAATGGGTTTGTGGCATGGGATCGAGCTGCACTACATCGTTTATGGGTTTTATCAGGCGACGCTGCTCTCCGGTTTCCACATTTTTTCCGACTGGAACAAGACGCGCCATTATTGGCGCGAGGGATTTCTTTCAAACGTATTGGCCGTTTTCCTAACGTTCCATTTCGTTTGCTTCGGTTTGCTTATTTTTTCGGGGCGCATCGGTACTCCGCCGTTGCAGCATTATTTTGCTGAAATCGAGCAGGCCGATTGCCACGAGATTTCTGGCTGGGTCTGGGACAAGTATAAACCGAGGGCCCCCGTTTCAGTCGAACTTTGGGACGGCAAAGAGTACTTGATAACGATCTCTGCGAATCAGTTCCGCCAGGACCTCGCTGACGCAGGTTATGGAAACGGTCGACACGCTTTTCGTTTCGCAACTCCGCCGCAACTCAAAGATGGTCGCTCACATTTAATACGACTCCGAGTTGCTGACAGGGGAATCGATTTGACCAAGACTCAGAAAGCAATCCTTTGCCGATAAGCAATTGTTCGTTTCGACGGAATCGAAACTAGCTCTGATTAAGTCGAGGGACGTGCAGGCGAACAGTCGCTCAGATTAGTTTCCGCCGATCGTAGCCCGCTTGATCGGCACTTCTTCCTGCGGAGCCACCTCATATTCCGGCCTGGGTACGCCCATCAGCCAATGGTCAAACCATCCGACGATATGCTGCAATCGCTCGACGCGATGCCACGGCTGGCCGGACCGGGACAGCTCATGTGATTCATTCGGAAACCGCACCATTACTGTCGGAATCTTTCGGAACTTCAGCGCGCGAAACATTTGCTCGCCACCGGCGCCGGGCGGCGTTCGATAATCTGTTTCGCCAAGAATAAACATCATCGGCGTTTTCACGTTGGTGATATAACTGATCGGCGATCGCGCCCGATACTCGTCCGGGTCTTCGAATGGCGGCGCTCGAAACCAATTCGGCTGAAAGAGCGTGAAGTCTCCCGTGTACCACCAGTTTTCCCAGCTGGCGATGTCACGCTGCGCGACGGCCGCAGCAAAGCGTCCAGTTTGTCCAACCACCCAGTTCGTCAGCAATCCGCCGCCGCTTCCGCCGGTGACACCAAGTTTTTTGTCATCGATGTAACCGCGTTTTATCATGTCGTCGACGCCGGCCATGAGATCTTTGTAATCGTCGCCTGGATAACGATATTGAATCACGTTGCCAAATTCCTGGCCGTAACTCGTGCTGCCGCGCGGATTCGGGTAAAGCACCACGTAACCCTTCGCTGCCATCCACTGAAATTCATGAACAAAAATGTGGCCGTAGGCAACGTGCGGCCCGCCATGGATGTTCAGAATCAACGGATATTTTTTATGCGCATCGAAATTTGGCGGCTTTTGCAACCACGCCTGTATGCGTTTGCCATCAAAGCTGTCGTACCAAATCTCTTCCGGCTCGGTGAGATTCAATTTAGACAACAGCTCGTCATTCACATTCGTTAACTGCTTCGGTGCTGCATCAGGAGTTGCCCGATCGAGAACAAAAAGGTCGTTAATGCGAGTCGGCGTCGATATGACATAGACCAGCTTCGAAGCATCAGGCGTCGCGCGAAAATTCATCACGCCGTGATTTCCGGAAGTGAGATCTTGCACTGCGCTGCTTTTACCGGGGCCATCTGCCTTCGCCGAGGCTACGGCGGACGAGCCGTCCCCGGCTACAGTTGCGTCAAACAGCGCGAGATTTCGCTTTCCTTCCTTGGAATAAACTTCGATGAGCCCTTTTCCATCCGCAGTCCACATCGGTTTGTTTAGTCCGCCGGCCCGCGGCGACGAGCTGTCTCCGATAACAAAACCATCGATGTCGAAATCAAAATTCGCAGTGAGGTTCCGTGGTTTTGCGTTGGGCGAGAGATCGAGGACCCACAGATCTGGCTCTGTATATGAATTGATCGGCTGATTCGTGGCGGCGACGAATGCGACCTGTTTCCCGTCGGGACTTAGGGATAACGCCCCTCCGCCTGGTCCGAATTGCGTGTTGAGATCGATCGTTGTGATCTTTACGGGTTTGCCGCCGGCCGCCGCAACCGAGTAAAGATCCGTCCTTGGCAGATCATAATATGGTTCGTCGATCCGGCTCGAGGTGAAATAAATCTGCGAGCCGTCCTTGGACCAAATCGCATTTTCCTCATCGAATCGGCCGGTAGTGAGTTGCCGCGGTTTCACCTTTTCTTCAGCGCTACGCGGTGCCGTGACAATCCAAATGTGTGTCGGGTGCTTTGGGTCGGCGTAACCTTCATTGTCTTGCCGATAGACCGCACGCGTGATGACGCGCACGTCGCTCTCATGTTCGGCTGTAGTCCCGCCATCGCGGGATGACCCCTGCTTCTCATTGTTCTTTTTCTTTTCCTGCTTCGCGAGATCCTCTGCATTCGTCTCACTCGTGAACGCGATGGATTTTCCATCCGGCGCCCAAACGGGATTGCCCGCGCCTTTTGGTAGATCAGTAAAAACAAAGGAATCGCCGCCTGCGGTCGGCAGGATCGCCAATTGTGCAGGCTCAGGCTTGCCGTCCTTTTCGGTTGTGCGCACAAAAAGCAAAAATTTTCCGTCCGGCGACCAGCGAGGTGCCGAATCATGATCGCCTTTTGTCAGTTGATGAGGCGCTTCCCCGCCTGCGAGAGGTACCGACCAAATCGAAGTGTTATAACCTTCCTTTTTCTCGTTGACCGTCACTCGCACAAACGCGATGCGCGAGCCATCCGGCGAGATCTGTGGATCGCCAATCCAGACGAAATCGAACAAATCCTTCTCGGTGATGGGGCGTTTTTCGGCGAAAGCAGTGCCGATTCCCGCTACAAATGCGAGCAAACAAATGACGAATGACGAATGGCGAATGACGAAGGAATGACGAATAATCGAATGAAGAAAAATTGTCGATCTCACACTTCGCGCTTCTAGTTTCGTCACTTTTTCGTCATTCGGTTTTCGTCATTGTTATGAAGTGCGCGGACATGTCCGCGCTTTGAAAGCGGTCCCGCAGCCGCGGGATCGCCGCACTCCAAAGTCACATATGCTCGATCACGTTATCGCCAAACTGCGAGCACTTGATTTCGGTCGCTCCTTCCATCAAACGCGCAAAATCGTAGGTAACGCGTTTGCTTGCAATCGCGCCGCTTAATCCGTTCAGAATTAGATCGGCAGCTTCCGTCCAGCCCATGTAACGGAACATCATCTCACCTGAAAGAATCACCGAGCCGGGATTCACCTTGTCCTGATTGGCGTACTTGGGCGCGGTGCCGTGCGTCGCTTCAAAAACTGCGTGGCCAGTGATGTAATTTATGTTTCCTCCCGGCGCGATGCCGATTCCGCCCACCTGCGCCGCCAGCGCGTCGCTCAGGTAATCGCCATTCAAATTCAGCGTCGCGATCACGTCGAAATCTTCCGGCCGCGTCAACACCTGTTGGAGCGTAATGTCGGCAATCGCATCTTTGATCACAATTCCCGCGCCCGGCTTGCCCATGGGAATCCTGCACCACGGGCCGCCATCGAATTCCTCCGCGCCAAAATATTTCTTCGCCACTTCAAAGCCCCAATCCCGGAAAGCACCCTCGGTAAATTTCATAATGTTGCCCTTGTGCACCAGCGTCACGCTCTTGCGACGATTCTGGATCGCGTACGAAATCGCGCTGTGAATTAAGCGTGCACTGCCCGAGCGACTGACCGGCTTGATGCCGATTCCAACGCAGACCTCATCGCTTTCCGGTGCGCCGACTTTCTTCCAGAAATCCGCAGCCTTCTGTTTTGTGCCAAAACGAATTTTATCGAACTGCTTTGGAAATTCCTTCTGAAGGAAATTAAGAATTTTTTGCGCTTCAGGCGTGCCGGCGGCGTATTCGATTCCGGCGTAAATATCCTCCGTGTTTTCCCGGAAGATCACCATGTTGACTTTCTCCGGATGCTTGACGGGCGAGGGGACGCCTTTGAAGTACTGTATCGGCCGCAGGCACACGAAAAGATCGAGAAGCTGCCGCAGCGCAACGTTGAGCGAGCGAATGCCGCCGCCCACTGGTGTGGTCAGCGGTCCTTTGATTCCAACCAGATACTCCCGGAACGCTTCGACTGTGTCGTTCGGCAACCATTCATCGAATTTGTCCTTTGCTGTTTGACCTGCGAAGACCTCAAACCACGCAATCTTCTTCTTCCCGCCGTATGCTTTTTCGATCGCGGCATCGAACACGCGCACACTTGCCGCCCAGATATCCGGGCCTGTGCCGTCTCCGCGGATAAATGGAATGATCGGTTGATCCGGCACATTCAATCTGTCGGTTCTGGTAATCTTTTCACCTGCGGGCGGAGCAACATCTTTGTACGGCATAAGTCGCAAACTGTAGCGGCAAGCTTGTTCTGAGCAACGTCGAATGAATCTTCAGCCGCAACGCAATTGTGCCCGTCGTCAGTCGCGGAGGCCAAGTCAGATGTCGAACGCGAGCAGTTAGCGCCGGTTCAGCTGCGCTTACTTTGCACAAGCGGTGACGCGCTTTGAAGGCGCATTTCTCTACCCCCGGCTTGTCGTTGTTGTAGCCACGGCCCTGTGGGCCGTCCTGGCGGGGGTTAGAACCCGCAAAAATCGAACCGGCCGTAGGCCGGTGGCTACAACTGGATATCGCCGCTTTTAGTCGCCGTTGTTCGGCGGTTTTTCAGGCGAATTAATTTGTGGCGTGAGCGGAGCGATTATGAACGGCTGCACCGGCTGATTCCACGGCGGACACTCTGGAGGCGCAACTTCCTTGCCTTTATATTCTTTATATGATTTATAATCTTTTGCGTCCTTCCCATAGCCCCGCCGCACTGGCCGCACCTGTCCGGCCGCAGCTGTGATCCTGTCTGCAAGATCAGGACGGGCTCTTATCGCTCCGGCTACAAGCGTGCGAACCTGGCTCGGAGGGTAACGAACAAGGAGCGAATTGAATGCTTGCATAAATTGGTCCGGCGTGGCGGTGGCGATGCTGGCCGCTCCCGCTGCTCTGACCGCGCGATCCAAATCGCTATTCGGGGCCACAACTTGACGATGGCTTTGAATTTCCTCATTAATCAGCGGCTCACTGGGCAATTGGCGAAAGTCTCGAATAAGAGGAGAAGAGAGTTCCTGTTGAAGATCAACCTCAACCGGGTCCTCCAATCTCCTGAGGACCGGATCGTAAACTACCATTTGACCTGGCATGACCAGCAAAGTTTGGCCCACGCGGTCCAGGCTGATGCACGCCGATCCTTCGAGCACTGTAAATTCGATAATTCCGCTCGGAAAGACGTTGCCCAATACCGTTGTGCCTGTAATTGCTGCCGTGACCGGACCCATCTTGATCTTTGCGCCGCCCTTGTTTTTTGGCACATAAAGCAAAAACTGGCCGTTGCCCATGTCGATTGTTCGTCCCTCTTTGCCGACGTTGTAAATAGTTTTCTCGCCCAAACGCGTGATCGTTTGATCTTTATACGTCAGCTCGGTCCTGGACTGGACTCCGGTTTGCACAGCGTTGCCGTGGCGAACGGTCTCGTTCACCGCCGCCGGACGCGCTGCTGAACCTGCGGGCACTACTTTAACCTCCTGCACTACTTGGGTAACCTTTGCTTCCTCGAGATCCTCAGCAGACAGGTCATGTGGCAGCCAATTTACCAGGGCAAACGCTAGTGGCGCGACGAGTAAAATACAGCGGCGTTCCATATTCATGGGCGGATTTATAGTGTGTTGTTTGGCGCTTGTGAAGTCTTTTCTTCATCTTTTTTTGGCCCCGCTGCCGGGGCCGCGGATTGCCCAACGCTGCCCAATCAGACCTTTGAACACGGATTCAACGGAGCAGACGGACTGGTTCGCAAAAATCGCATCCACGAAACAGACGAAGTAGCTTGCCGCGCAGATTGGATTCTTGTATAACGCGGCTCCCCTAAAAAGATGTCAGACATCAGACATCACCGGTCAGAACGCATAAAGCGGGATTGCGCACAGGCGCAACGTGCACCCTATGTGATCGCTGATCTCCGAGCGTTGACTTCTGCGGAGCGTGGCCCCGAAAGTGTTCGAGGATTTACGCTCCTGGAGCTGGCCATCGTCATTGGCATCATTGCCATTCTGCTGGTGTTAGTCGGTCCCGCGTTTACGACATTAACAAGGGGGACTGATGTCGGCAGCGCCATATACGGAGTGAAGGGAGTGCTCGAGAACGCGCGAGCGTACGCAAAAGCAAACCATACCTATGTCTTTGTTGGTTTTGCCGAGGTGGATTCTTCGGTCGATCCTTCGGTCAGTCCGCAGATTACCACTGGCGATACACCTTACGGCAGAGTGGCAATGGCGGTCGTTGCAGCGAAAGACGGCACTTCGCAATACGAATACGCTACGACCGATCAGGGCAACGACTGGAAAGCCAATTATGCCAATGGCGCTCACCTTATCGCCGTCGGGAAATTACAGACCTATGAGAATCTACATTTTGTGCCGCTCGATTTTGGATCGTGGACTCCCACTGCGCATCCGGACTCCAAAATGGCGCGATATCAACCAACCGGTCCGCCGTACATTTTGAGCAATGCCCTCTCCAAATCGGTCACGCCATTTACGTGGCCGTTGGGATCACCACTGGATTCCGGCTACCAGTATCTATTTGATCGAGTGATAAACTTCGATCCGACAGGTATCGCGCGGATCGCCACCTCGACAAACGGGGACGCAATTGCCCACGTCATCGAGATCGATTTTCAACCAACTCATGGAACAGTTTTCCAGCCGCTGCCTGCTGACTTCAACCAGGACGTCGGAAGCCATACAGTGATACAGCTTGGCACTACCAGCGGCGCGGTACGGGTCTATCGGCCATGAGAATTAAGGCGTTGAGAACCGTGCGGCGCGCTGTAGCGGCGCTCTGCCTGCCACGCCGAAGCTTTGCAAAGGCGGGTGAGCGCCATCGTGACGAGGGGAAGTTCGATTCGTCGATGGGCGTGTGTGTGTTTAGCGCCAAAGGCGCAGTGTTCAATCATAGCCTCGGGCAGCGCCCCAGGGAAACGGTAAATGAAAACCCCCTAGCGCTGAGGGCGCGATTCATTGAAGCATTGAGTCGCGCTTTCAGCGCTCGCTCGTTGGGCAATATGAAGTCCTGGGGCGCTGCCCCAGGCTGTCATGAGTCCGCGCTTTCAGCGCTAGACACATCGGCGGTCATAGACCGCCGCTACAGTTCTTGTGAAATCGCTTCTTATTTGCGAGCTGCCGCATTCTCTTTGCTCGAAGTCGTCCTGGCCTTGGGCGTCGCTGCATTTTGCTTGATCGCCGTTCTCGGTTTGCTGCCGGTCGGTGTGCAGACAAACCGCAACGCGAGTTCACAGACCGCCGTCAGCAACGTCATTGCCACTGTCGTGTCGGATCTGCGAACGACGCCGGCAGCGGCCCCGACTTCGCCGGAGTTCGCCATAACTTTTGACGCCGAGAAGACATTATTTTTTGATGCTTCAGGGCAAGCCTCACCATCGCTCAGTGCCGACTCCCGCTATCGACTGAACGTCACGTGGAATTCTGCTCCTACAGGGTTGCATTATGCTGTTCTAAAGGCGACTTGGCCGGCCGAAGTTGACCCGGCAACGACACCGCCAGGCGGATCGGTGGAAATATTCGCCGCTTTCGACAGGAACTGAACCGATGAGTGACGACGAACTGAATGCTGTAGCGTCTGTTGTAGGTGGATCGGCTTGTCCCCAAGCCGATGACACGCGGGCCCCAGCCATCGCGTTGGGGACAACGCGATCCACCATGAATGCGTTGGGGACAACGCGATCCACCATGAATGCGCTGAGGACAGCGCACGCTACGGCCCGATCTCCGACCAGCGACTTGTGCGCCGTAGCCTCGGCGGAGGCGGATCACCGGCCACTCAGTCACGTCCGGCGCTTGGCACAAGCCCCGCTACAACGACACCTCGACGAAGCCGCTTTCACGTTAGCCGA
>Ga0193733_1000313_pt1 | contig 16872 bp, 9 predicted proteins | sample U1s2metaG_FD_145076 | JGI IMG/M metagenome (GOLD analysis project Ga0193733, IMG submission 145076) | Soil microbial communities from a riparian zone of the East river system, Colorado, United States - U1s2 | ecosystem: Environmental > Terrestrial > Soil > Riparian zone | place: USA: East River...
GAGCACTTGATACGGTCGCTGTAGAAAGTGGAGATGGCCAGAGTCATGTGGCCGCCGTAGCTTCCGCCAATGATGGCAACGCGGCTAGGGTCGAGATCGGGTTGGGCTGCGATCCAATCGAAGAGCGCGTTGATGTCTTTGTAGGAATCTTCGCGCAGGAAGCCATTGTCCAGCTTGGTGAAAGTCTTGCCATAACCGGTGGAGCCGCGCACATTGGGCAAAATCAACGCGATCCCCAGCTCATTTACGTAGTACCAGTCGGTTCCCAGAAAATCAGGGCGTGACTGGCCTTCCGGGCCGCCATGGATTTCAATCAGGACGGGCCGTTTACCCTTGAATTTTGCCGGCGGGCGGGTAAGGAATCCAGAAATGGTCTTCCCATCAAAACTTTTCCACCGGATCAGGTCGGCATCCGCGAAGCTGGAAGTGTTGACCGCGGTTTCGCTAGTGGTCCAGCGTTCCAGTTTGCCGGTGTCGGCGTCGAACGAATATGCGTCGTCGGGCGTCCGCACGGTGGTCAGGCTGAAGGCGAGGTCGTGGTTGTTGCGATGCCACACAAGACCGCCCATCACACCTACGGGAAGTTTGGGCACCGGCAGTTCTCGTGTCGTGGCCGTATCAATCAAGTGGAGCGCGTTCAAGCCGTCTTCGTTGGAGATGAAAGCAATTCGCTTCCCGTCGTAGGACAGGGCAAATTCATCCACGTCCCAAGGAATGGTCGGGGTCAAGACTCGCGTTTGTCTTGTAGCCAGATCGAGGTAGACCAGACGCTGAAACTCGGAGTCTTTGTCAGAGGTGAAGTACACCCCTTTTCCGTCCTTGCTAAAGACGGCATTGCCGTAGGCGATCTTCTCTTCTGGGTTGCGCGGAGTTAACTCCGTTTTGTCCCCGGTCGCGCAGTCCACCAGCCACAGGTGGGTTTCATTGACCGACACTTCCTCGAGCAGAAGGATATGCGTATCATCTGGCGACCAGTCTTGCGGGGACCACCCTCCGCCTTTCAATTGGGTCAAGAGGTGGTCGGTTTTCGGATCGGCCGGGTTCATCACCCAGAGGTCGACATCCTGCCCTGTGCGCCGGGTGGATCCGTACGCAATGGACTCACCGCTGGATGACCAGGGTCCTCGAATGTTGCGAGACTTTCCGTCGGTAAGAAGGGTGCTGTTGCTGGTGGCCATGTCGTAGCGAAAGAGTTGGTACCACTCGCTGCCACCGACGTCTTTTTGAAAAATGAAGTAGTCGCCGCCGTGGGGGTGGAACGTGCCGCCGTAGACGGGTTCCGGGAAAAACGTGAGTTGCTGCCGGGTCCCGCCAGGCATTTTGACGAGATGAGTCTGGTAAGTATTCGCAAAGCGAGTGGCAATGAGCATCTCGCGACGCTGGGGATGCCACGAAGTCACGAACGCGGCGCGGTTCTCTTTGTACCGTCCCGCTGTCTCTGCCAAGGCGGCAGGAATGGCCGGCACACCTGCGGCCGCAATATTTTCCGGGGGAGCGACTACGGCGTCCTGTGCCTTGACCGAGGATGCCACCATCAATATCAACGTCCATCCGAAAACGGCTTGCTTTATCATCGTCTCCCCCCACTGGCTTTGTCCGAGAGTAGATCCATCGCGCCCTCAAATCATCGAAAACGTCGTGAGCCGATGCTTGCAGCGTTCAAATTCTGTTGCTCCCCAGGGCGAGCATTTACAATGGAATCCATCCTTGACGCGATGACAAACCAGCTGGTTAAGCATACTGGCCCTCAGCTTCAGGGATTTTATCCACCCGTTTGGGAGCGCGTGCCCGAGTTTGCGATTCTGACTATCGCCGCCAGGCTGCGTTCAACATCTCGCTCGGTAGTCGCCCAGCTCGAAACGCTAATTCGCATCGCGGTGCGACCGTGCCATTGGGTCCCGCCGCACCAGCAAGTGCCGTCGTTTTGCACGCCGGCGATGATCCGTTGCGTCTCTTCGGGAGGGCCAAAAGAAACAAGTACCTGGTTCAGATCAACCTGGTTCAACACTTCGAAGCCCGCCTGTCGCAAGCGATCAGCGAACACTTTCGCCAGACGGCAGTTTCGTTCGACCAGTTCCCTGAGTCCGTCGCGTCCAAGCGATCTCATGGCAGCCCACAATTCCACCCCTCGCGCCCGCCGCGAGGCTTCGGGCGTATAGTGACACGGTTCGCGCACACCACTGGTCTGCAGATAGGCCGCACTCAAAACCATCGCCTTGCGCAGAGACTCGGCCTCCCGAACCACGGCAATTCCTGAATCGTAGGGCACGTTCAGCCACTTATGGCAATCAATAGCCCAGGAATCGGCATCGCACACGCCCTCCAGCAAATGCGAATAGCTGGGTGATGCAGCCGCCCACAGCCCAAACGCGCCGTCCACATGCACCCAGGCGCCGGCCTCACGCGCGCGCGAGCAGATCTCCCTTGCGGGATCGAAAGCTCCTGTGTTCACATTCCCAGCCTGAAGGCAAAGCAGGGTGTGTTCATTGAGTTGGGGGAGCATGTCGGGCATCATCCGGCCCTGGCCGTCAGTCGGCACGCGGGTCACTCGCGAACGGCCCAGGCCCAGCAATGACAATGCCTTCAGCAGCGAGACGTGAACCTCCTCGCCTACCACCACCCGCATCGGCGGGGCCTCGAACAGGCCGTCTTCCTCGACATCCCATCCCGCGCGTTGAAGCAGCGCTGTTCTGGCCGCTGCCAAAGCCGTTAAGTTCGCCATGGTAGTGCCGGTGACAAAGCCGGCCCCGCAGCTCGAGGGCAGACCGAGCAAGTCGAGTATCCACGCCAGCACGATTTCTTCAATCTTCGCGGACACCGGAGACATAACGTAGAGCCCGGCATTCTGATCCCAGGCTCCCGCAAGCCAGTTGGCCGCCAGGGCGGCGGGCAGAGTGCCCCCGACAACAAATCCAAAATAGCGTCCGCCCGTCGTCGCCACCGTAGCGGGCGATCCGATGTCATCGAGCAACGCGAGGACTTGGGCAGGGTCGGAAGGGCCCTGCGGCAACGTCCCGCCGATTTCCTGAAGACGGGAAGTGTCTTCAGCTCGGGGCGTAACTCGCCGGTCACCGATCTCAGCCGCGTATCGTGCCGCCCGAACCGCTGCTTCCACCAACAGGTCTTTCACTACCATCCCTCCTCTCACACAGTTTTGCTGCACCCGACTCTCGGTCTGAAGCCAGCAACGGGTGATTGCGGTGGCCGCTATTGTAGTGGAAAGAGGCTAGCGAGAACGGACAGCTTGTCCGTGGCGTGCGGCGGAACGGCGCTGCTCAGGGCGGTTCGAACCGGCATAAAATCATCCATACAGCTTTTGCTGAAACAACCCACAACGGCGCCAACAAGCGCAATGCTCGGACACGCAAGAGCTAACTACGAGAGCCGCCACATCGTAGTTGCGGTGAGTGACCCTGAAACCCATCGCTCGAGTGCGAACCTCAGGTATGAAAACAAAACTTCTGTGATTACGCCTCATGCTGGGAGCGATCCTTGGGGGAGTGGGTTCACCCGCCCAGCAGCCCTCGTAGGTGGGGTCTGGGGACCCAGCACCCTTCACGCCACCAGGGAACTTCATGATTGATCCGACAGAACGGTGTTACCGAGGCAAGAATCCCCTGTCCTAGCGGCACAATCCGGGCGGGCCTGCCGGCTTGCTTTTCAGCACGGGTAGTCTTTGCTGGAAATTCTCATTCTCTGCATCATCGAATGCAGGGTAGCCGGGTGCATGCCCAGACGCGCGGCCGCTCCCTTGGGGCCCTCAATCATCCCAAGGCACTCGCGCAAGGCGCGAAGAATATATTCTCGCCCCATGCCTTCCAGCGTCAGAGAAGGTGGGCTGGTATGAGGTCGCAATTCTGTGAATGGAACGTTCAAGACGGGTCCGTCGGAGAGGATTACCGATTTCTCGATGAAGTTTTCCAGTTCTCTGATGTTTCCGGGCCACTGCCAGGCCTCCAAAGCGTCCATCGCTTCTGCAGGAATGGTGTCGATTTTCTTGTTCATCTTACGAGCATATTTCTGGGTAAAGTAACGCACCAGGTGAGGAATGTCCTGACGGCGTTCCCCCAAAGCTGGCACGCGGATCGGAAATACGTTCAATCGGTAAAACAGGTCGGCACGAAATCTTCCTTGCGCAAGGCTTATGGCTAAATCCCGATTGGTGGCGGCCAACAGCCGGATGTCCACGCGAAGGGTACGATTGCCGCCGAGCCTCTCGAATTCCTGGTCTTGTAACACCCGGAGGAGTTTGGGCTGCAATTCCAGTGGCAGATCTCCAATCTCGTCCAGAAACAGAGTTCCGTGATTCGCTAGTTCGAGCCGTCCAAGTTTTCTGGCAAAGGCACCGGTAAAGGCGCCTCGCTCATGCCCGAATAGTTCACTCTCCAGCAGGCCCCCGGGGATGGCGGCACAGTTCAGCTTGATGAAGGGTGCATTTTTCCTCGAGCTCATGTGATGGATGGCGCGAGCGATCAGTTCCTTCCCGGTACCGGTGTCTCCCAGAATCAGGACTGTGGCCTCGCTTCGGGCAACCGTCTTCGATTGATCGAGCACCCGTCGCAACGCGGGGCTTTCTCCTACGATTTCTTCAACATCAAGCTCGGAGAGGGTTTTGCCTTCGACATCGAAGGACGGCGTTCTTCCCTTGCGACCGTTTTCGCTAGGATCGCAATGCGCCAGGGTATGATCCAGCGCGTTGCCCACCAGCAGCCCGATTTGCTGCAAAGCATCCAAGTCTTCGGAACGGAAAGCATGCTCTTCCACGCTAGCCAGGTTGAGACTCCCGAGGGAGCCCTTCGGGGTAACAAACGGCATGCAGCATGCCGACTGAATTCCCTTCTGTAATAACTGCTCGACAAAAGCGGAAGGAATGGCTCCCAGACCCCCACGACCTGCGATCACGGCCTGTCCTTCTGCCACCGCCTTCCCGCAAATGCTTTCCCCGAGTGGAGTTGCAACCTTGGGTCCGGCTAGTCCAGGATCGAGAGGGCAATCTGCGACATAGGTGCGGACCAGTGCGGAGGGTTCATCAACCATCGACACCTCAATCCAATCGTGTGGAATGACCTTTCGAATGCTGGCTGAAATGGAGGGAAAAGATTGCTGCAGGTCGGGGCTCGAATTCAGAGCCGTACTGATTTCGAGCAGCATGTGCCGCCGCCCTTTCTCCTGCTCCAGTTTGCCCTCCAGGCTGGCAATTTTCTCCTCCAGTTTCTTTTGCTCGGTAACCTCCACCACAACCACGCCGATGCGTGTCACCTTGCCCGACGCGTCGTTCATCGGGAAGTAGTGCACCACCCAGTGCCCCACTTCCGCCCTGGTTGGCAATTGCAAAGTGAGTTGGACATTCGTCGCCGGTTCGCCGGTAAGCAAAACCCGGCGCAGGATGGGTTCGATCGACTCCGCTGCGTCGCCGAGAACATCACGCATCGACTTGCCCAGATGGGCTTCGATCGGAAAACCATTCATCTCAGCCAGAGTTTTATTGATGGCTTGATAGTTTAGCTGGGTATCGACGATTGAAAGGCCGACGTTGGAAGCGGCGAAAAACGCGGACAGCAACTGCTCCGGCTCGCTGCACCCTTCCGCTGGCCTCGACCATCCGATAATTTCCGCCCACTCGGTTGCCGGATTGAAACTCATAACTTGACCGTCCCGTGGAGCCGCGCGGCACACTATATCAGTTTTTCGGGCTAGCATTGGCGGTTACCGCCAGGGCCTGTTGGGCTGTTCTAAAATAGCCCAGTCTCCGCTTTTTGAGATCGGCAATCTGGCCGCCAAACGGGCGACGGGTCGGTTTTCCGACGAAGACTCGGATCACTGTAGGTTAGCTGTCGCATTTGTTTTAGCGCACCTGTGGGGCCGCCACGGAGGAGTGCGGACTACCTGTCGCTCGCGGACAGGACAGGACAAGGCGTGTAGAATTTGAGGCCAAATTCCCATGATGCAAGCAACCGCCTTCGAGTTTCGTAACCGCTGGTGGCTTTTTGGCGTGATCTTTGGAGCTGGTTTTTTTCTGCTTGCTTTCGATCACGTCCCCCTCGGAGCGAGGATTGCTGATCGTCTTGCCACGGCGGCACGATTGCCGGAGCCGCTGGCGCTGCATATTGTTTTTGGAGGGGCTGCGCTCATCATGCTCGCGGCCGCCCTGGTCCGGGCATGGGGATCGGCCTATCTCGGCCGTGAAGTGGTGCACGACCACGCCCTGCATAGCGAAGCCTTGAAAGCCGACGGACCATATCGCCACGTCCGCAACCCTCTTTACTTCGGCAACGTGCTGATGTCGTGGGCGGCAAGCTTGTTCGCTCCCGTGATCGGAGGGCCGCTGATCGTGATCGGCGTTCTCCTTTTCTGCTACCGACTGATCGGTCGCGAGGAAGGGGCGCTCGAAGCGGAACAAGGAGAGAGCTATCGTACCTTCAAGCGGGCGGTGCCCCGCCTTTGGCCTTCTCTTCGAGCGCGCCTCCCGGCAAGCGGAAGCGCACCCGATTGGATCAGCGGCTTAGCCGCGGAAGCTTTCTTCATGTCTTTCGCGCTGGGTGTTGTCGGTTTTGCGATCTCGCTTAACGTCTTGTGGTTTTACGCTGGCTGGCTGGCTTCGCCGCTCCTGAGTTGGCTGGCGGGTCTGGCGGTACAGAAGCGCGGCCGGTTTGTGGGGCATGCGTCGAAGGAGTAACACGCCAGCGTTAGGCCAGACCGCTTTTCCGGGAGAGCTTTAGCGCTTCGATGGCTGCCCCTCGCGCCCCGGCCGTATCGCCATGGGGCATCACGAAAATTGGAATATCCGCCTGCTCCTCGCGCTGGGTAGGCATGCCCACACGGATCTGTTCGATAAACCAGCGCTGGAATTCCTGGCTCGTTTCGAGAGCGCCTCCACCCACGATCAGGGCATCAGGATCGAACGTATTGATCATCTCATCGAAGAAAAGTCCCAGGGCATGGGCTTGAACCCGGAAAATCTCCCGGCACAGCGCGTCGCCCTTGTCCGCCAGATCGCGCACCAGCCTAGCAGCATGGTCCGTCAGCTTTGCCAGGTCGTGGCCGGGATAGCGCGCCAGGAAAAACGGCAGAAGAGATCTTTCGATGGCAGTGAGAGAACAGACCGACTCCAGATCCCCAGTGCGCCCGCAATTGCAGTCTGGCTTCAGCCCGCTGGTTCCGGCGACGCTCTGGTACGGAATCAGGACATGGCCGAGCTCTCCGCCGAATCCCATTCTGCCTTTGACCACATTGCCATCGATGATGATCCCACCGCCCAGGCCGGTTCCGATCACGACCGAAATCGATGTTTCCCGGCTGTTGGCACCAAAGATCGCAAAGTGGCCCCAGAGCGCCCCCGCATTGCCATCGTTCAAATAGGTAACAGGCTTGCCCAGTCGTTTTGCCAGAGCCGCGCGGACATCGAATCCCGCCCAGTCCGGATGCACAAAGTTCGTAGAACCCTTGGCACTGAGCAAGCCCGCCGCGCTGGCCGGACCGGGGGTGTCCAGGCCTACGGCCACAATGTCCGAAAACAGAACGCGCACCTTCTCGGCGGCAAGCCTGAGACCGTCTTCAATCTGCCGCAGGCAGACTTCTGGTCCCTGCTTCGAGAGGGCGGGGTGCTCGCACAGACCCTCAATCAGGAACTCCTCCTGCTGGTTCACCAACGTATAATTAATGGCAGTCCCGCCCAGATCCACTCCGGCGACCACTTGCACGATTGCCTCCTTTTCCCAGGGTTCGATGCTGACCCACAGCTTACAGCATTAGGAATTGTTGTTTTCCGGGGTTGCGGTGCTTCGGTCGAAACGCCCACGACGCACCGGGCCCTCCGTCCTTGTAAGGGCGGAGTCTGGCAATGGGGAATGACGGTTCAGAGCGAAGCAGTGCGCCACCAACACTTGCGTGCAATCTGCGATGCTGCTGCAATACTGCTGCAATACCGTAACGCGTGAGAAAGTCGGCGGGCTGAGGCTTCTTCGTCCTTCAGGCCGAGGTTCATTCGAGTCAGGAGACTTTCATGGCTGTCACCGATTCCAGCGCCGATGATTCCCCCCCAGGCCAAAGTCTCCCCCACTGGTACGCTACCGGCTTTGCCCTTGTGGCCCTCATGGTTGTGCTGCGTCTGCTTCTCCACCTGCTCACGGCGAATCGGTACGGCATCTTTCGCGACGAGCTCTACTATTATGCGTGCAGCCAGCATCTGGCATGGGGCTACGTAGACATGCCTCCTTTCATTCCCGCCCTCACCTGGCTGGTTACGAAGAGCTTAGGATCGTCTTTGTTCGTGCTGCGCCTGATTCCCGCGCTTTCGGAAAGCGCGACGGTAGGGCTGACCGGATATCTTGCGTATCAGCTCGGGGGAAACCGCTTTGCGGTGGCGCTTTCCGCTTTGGCGACTGCGGTTGCGGCAGTCTTCGTCATCAACGGACACCTGCTTGGCACCAACGACTTCGAACCGCTGCTCTGGATGGGATGCGCCGCCATCGTCATTCGCATTGTTCAGACCGGAGACCAGAAGCTGTGGCTCTGGTTCGGGGTGCTCTCGGGAGTCGCCTTGCTGAACAAGTACTCGGTTTCCATCTTTGGATTGGGTATCGTGGTCGGTCTGGTCCTGACCTCGGAGCGACGGGCGCTGGCGCATAAGTGGATCTGGATCGGCGGTCTTATAGCCTTTCTCATCTTCCTGCCCAACTTTGTTTGGAATGTGCGCCACGACTGGCCGTTCGTGCAACTGATGCACAATATCCACCGGAGCGGCCGGGATGTCGAGCTCAACCCGGCGGCATTTTTTCTGCAGCAAGTGCTGATGCTCAACCCGTTGGCCTTTCCCCTCTGGATGGCAGGCTTGCTGTGGTTTTTCTTTGGGCGTGAAGGGCGTAAGTACAGGGTGCTGGGCTGGGCTTACCTTGTGACATTTGCGATTATCGCCATCCTGCACGGCAAAGACTACTATCTCGCTCCCGCTTACCCCATGCTGTTCGCGGCCGGAAGCGTGATTTGCCAGCAGTGGCTCGCGCGAAGCGGACAGGGGTGGCTGAAGCCGGCGTTTGTTGTTTTGCTCGTCGCGCCCTTTCTGCTGTTCCTTCCTATCCTTGCTCCTGTGCTTAGTGTCGAACGCTATCTGGCGTTTCAGAAGGCGATCCATTACTCTCCTCCCGTCAGCGAGCACAGTCACGCCCGCTCTCCTTTGCCGCAGTACTACTCTGACGAACTGGGCTGGGAACCGATGGTGGCAGAGATCGCACGCATCTACCACAGCCTGCCACCACAGGTACAGGCCAACACTGCGATCAAAACCAGCAACTACGGCCAGGCTGGCGCCATAGACTATTTCGGACCGAAGTTCGGGCTGCCGAAGGCGATTTGCGAACATCAAAACTACTGGTTCTGGGGGACGCATGGCTCGACCGGCGAAAGCATGATCCTCGTGGATGAAGGAGATTCCGAGCATTTGGCGCCCATTACGTCGCACGTGGAAAAAGTCGGACACTTCGAATATCCCTACGCGCTGGAACATTTCGACATCTACTACATCCAAGGTTTGAAAGTGTCGCTAGAAGAGATTTGGGCCCATGAGAAGAACTGGGACTGAGAGCTTTCGGCCTGGGCACGGACTGCAGTCATCCCGGCATTTCCTGCTTGCCCATCATCCCGTGAAGGGCCCTGAAGGGGGCTCTTTCCAGGTTTGGCGCCGACGATTCTGATTTCTCACTCGGTGTCGCGATTGGCCACCGCCACCCGGAACACGGGCTTGGACTTTTCGGACGGTTCCATTTCATACGTCTGCGCGGTTTTGCCCGGATCGTACTCTCTCCAGAGCCAGATCATCTCCTCCGGAAATTCCGCTGCCCCCTGGCCGGAATTGTGGGTGCCCTTGCCGAAACTGAAATGAAAGTCGTAACCCTTCAACTTCAGGGCATTGGCCATGCGGAGATTGGCCAGCGGCCAGCTACCATAACGGTCCATCTCCACATCTTCCGCGCCGTCCTGCAGCCATACGCGAAGGTTACGCTTCGATTCGCGCAAAATTTTCTCGGGATAGTCCTGCCCGCCATCGGGGAGATTGGAATCTTCCTTCCACTGGATACTGGTAAAGCTGCCAATCCAGGAGAGCACGCGGCTGAACTGATCGGGTAGTTGCCAGGCGGCGTTTAAAGAGCAGATGCCGCCCGACGAGAGGCCTGTAATCGCCCGGCTGTAGGCGTCCTTCCGGAGGTTGTACCTAGCCTCGACCTCCGCCAGAATTTCATCTCGTAGAAAGCGAGCATAGCGGTCGCTGACAGTGTCGTACAACGTGCTGCGCATAGAGTCCTTGAGGCTGCGGCTCCACTTGTCTGAATAGGCCTTCACGAAATTGTAGGTGGGCGTGCCCGGTGCGCCGCTGATGTCACCCGGGTTAATGAACACGCAGATAGTCACTGGAATTTTTTTCTGAGCAATCAGGTTATCAATGACGTTCAGCGACGGATTGTTGCCGTCCCGGTCGAGGTATCCGCCACCATCCTGGAAAACCATGAGCGCGGCGGCATTCTTCGGGTCATACTGCGCAGGAACGTAAATCCAATATTCACTTTTCATCCCATCATAGATCTTGCTGGTATGGGTGATCTTGGCGGACAGCGTGCCGGAAGGAACTCCCGGCTGCAGATAAGAAAGCGGCGCAAATGCCGGCAAGTCAAGACGGCCGCCGAACTTTTGACCGTTGATCAGATAATGGAACGAGTGCAACCGTCCGACCGGCTCGATGCGCGCGGGAGCGTACCAGGAATCCGAACCCGTCAGATGCTGCATCGCTAGCACGGAGGAGCCATCGATAACCAGCGACGGCTGGGAGGCCGCCTGGACGGCAAAGAAAAAGTCCGGGCCGCGGCCGGTCCAGGCCGTTCCCTCAGTCAGATCCTTGGCGTCGAAGCTGGCCGTGATCGCCTCGCGCAGATTGGCGCTGTTGGACTTTGCAAGGTCGATCAGTTGCGGTGCCGATCTCTTTTCTGCCGCGAAGGCAGAGGCGATCAGGCAAATCGAAAGCAACGAAAATCTCCACATAAGATCGTTAATATACAGCGCCATGACGCCCTTGTCTCTTGGGGGCGCACCCTTCTCCGATTGCGGCTTTTGACAAACCGCTTTTTCCTTGCGGACTTTGGGCACAGGCCGCGATCTTGCGACAAAAAGCTTATAACCTCATCCAAAGCGCAAAAGCCCTTGGTCCAGCCCTCCGTCAGCTCAAACGAACCCACGACGGCGACCTTGCTTGGGGTCAAAGCCGTGCTGAAAAACACCATCCCCTGCATTACAATGACGCCCGCGCTCGTCCGCACTATCGGGACCAGACAACAGGAGAGGGGATCTCATATGAAGACTTGGCAGGTTCTCAGTTTGACGGCCGTGTGCTTTGCCATCGGCATGACGGTTGCTGCCCATTCTTCGGCGGACGGTTCGGCTAAAGCCGGCGATGTGAGTGAGGCAAGGGTAGTTTCGGAAGCCTCGGAAGGAAATCATTGGTTGCTGAATGGACGCACCTTTGATGCGCAGCATTTCAGTCCACTTAAGGAGATCACCGATCAGAATATCGGCGGCCTTGGCCTGGCATGGTTTCTTGACATAGACAGCGGAATGGGCGTAGTCGCGGAACCGCTCGTGGTAGACGGCGTGGCCTACGTAAGCGCCCCCCAATCGGTGGTGTATGCCGTGGATGCGGCTTCGGGGAATTTGCTGTGGAAGTTTGATCCCAAAGTGCGATTGAACCAAGCCATCAATGGCTCCTACTCGGCGCGAACCAACGGCGGCGTGGCGGTTTGGGATGGAAAGGTTTACGTGGGCACAGGGGATTGCCGTCTAGTGGCTATCGATGCGGCTTCGGGAAAACCGCTTTGGGAGGCTGCTGTCTGCGACGCCACCGAAACCGGAATTACCGGAGCGCCTCATGTCGCTAAGGGAAAGATATTGATGGGGTACAACGGTTCCGACGACGGAGTGCGAGGATCGCTGGTCGCCTACGACGCGGGCACAGGCAAACAAGCGTGGCGGTTCTGGACGGTTCCTGGCGACCCCGCCCATGCATTTGAAAGCAAGGCGCTGGAGAGGGCCGCGAAGACCTGGTCGGGAAAAGATTCATGGAGGATCGGCGGGGGCGATGTCTGGAACGCAATCACCTACGATCCGGTCACCGATCTGGTGATCTTCGGCACCGCCGGTGCCGGCGTGGACTATGGTGAGCTGTCATCGATCAAGGCGGCCGGGGACAAGCTTTTTGCCGGATGCATCATCGCTGTGAATGCCGAGACTGGCGAATACGTGTGGCATTTTCAAACCAGCACTCCCAGCCTGCAAACGGAGAACAATCACATCCTGATCGCCGACTTGGTCATCCATGCCGAAAAGCGTCACGTGGCGATCACCGCGCCCAAGAATGGGTTTCTTTACGTGCTGGATGCAAAGACCGGAGAACTTATCTCGGCCAAACCGCTAGCCAAACTGGCATGGGCCGACTCCTTTGATCTCGCGCATGGGCGGCCCGTCGAAACACCTTTGTCGGCGGGCGGAGGAAAACAATGGACGGTTCACAACTGGTGGCCGATGAGCTACAGCCCAGTCACCAAACTGGTTTATGTCCCGGCGACAGATCGGATGCCTCGCTCGAAAACCGCGGTGGAGTCAGGGGAATGGATGAAAGGTACCGAGGGTCGGCTTATCGCGTGGGACCCGGTACGTCAGTTGGCTCGTTGGTCGGTGGAGGAACCGATCGCAACCAATGGCGGCGTTCTTTCTACTGCTGGGAATTTAGTTTTTCAAGGGCAGGGCTCCGGTGAATTTGCGGCCTACGCGGCTGACGGTGGGAAAAAGGTGTGGTCGATTCAGACCGGCTCGGCGATTCAGTCCGTTCCGGTAACTTTTACGGTGAAAGGCCAACAGTATGTCCTGTGCCCGGTGGGATGGGGCTCGGGGTCCAGATTGTTTGCACCGGCCTGGACCATGGCGACTCCGCAATCAAAACGGGGACCGACTAGGCTGCTGGCTTTCAAGCTGGGAGGCACTGTGCCTTTCCCGGTACCGCCTGACGTGGTGCCGCCCGTTCCGAAACCTCCAGAGCAAACCGCCAGTCTGGAAGCAATCCGCCGGGGTGCGGTACTTTACGGGAAATTTGTTTGCGATGGCTGCCACTCGCCCGGCACTGACGGAAGTGGTGCCTGGGTACTCAACGGTGCGGTTCCGGATCTACGCTATGCGCCGCCAGAGGTGCATCGCGATTGGTACGGCATCGTTCTTGCCGGCACTCACTGGGACAAGGGAATGCCGGGCTTCGCCGATCCCCCGAAGTTCGCCTTCCCCAATCTCAAGATGACGGTGGAAGACGCAGATGCGATTCATGCTTATGTCATTGACCAGGCGTGGAAGGCTTATAGAGAAGAAGAGGAGCACCACAAGCCGCAGACGACCCGGAACTGAATCGGACCGGCGCGATCCCGGGAAGACGAGAATGGGGTGCGTGGCAGATGGACTGACCAGGAGAACCGGAAACTCCGGATACAATACCATCGTGAGCGACCAGTCAGCACAACACATGCAGTGCATGGAAGTCTGGGGTGGAAGCCAGCTGACCGCGCGGGGGGTTCAATTCGGAGGGCTGGACGTCTGGGTCTACAGCAAGCCTTACGGACAAGCGCAGTCCGGCGGGGACGTCTATTACGCGTCCAGTTGTGCCACGGGCCGAATCAGCCGTCTTTTGCTGGCGGATGTGGCGGGACACGGAAACTCCGTGGCCGCGACCGCGGCCGATTTGCGGACGCTCATGCGGCGGTTCGTCAACCGCCTGGATCAGGCGGAATTCGTGCGGCTGCTCAATCAACAATTTGTTGCACTGTCGCGCGCCGGGGACTTCGCAACCGCGATCGTAGCTACGTTTTTTGAGCCCAGCCGTCGTTTCACCGTCTGCAATGCCGGGCACCCGCGGCCCCTGCTATATCGTGCAGCCAAGCGGCAGTGGGATTTTCTGGGCCACGAAGGACCGGCCGGCACGTCCACCCCTCGTAACATACCGCTGGGGCTCATTGACCTGTCGGAGTACGAGCAGTTTGACGTCGAATTGGAGTCCGGCGATTGCGTGCTGAGCTACACCGATGCGCTGATTGAATCGAACGATGCCGACGGCGAAATGCTGGGGGAAGATGGTGTGTTGCGGATCGTGCGCCTGCTCGGCGACATGGAGCCGCAAAAGCTGACGGAGACGCTTCTGGTAGAGATCGCGGAGCGATATTCAGAGAACCTTTCAGCCGATGACGTGACGGTCCTGGTGGTGCGGGCCAATGGGCGCAAGGCGAGGTATTCGCTTAGGGAGAAGCTGGGGGCGCTAGGACAGTTTTCCCGCTCGCTGATTCGTGCGATCAATCCCCGGGCCGAACGGCCTCCGCTCCCCGATGCAAATCTGGCCAATATCGGAGGAGCGATCATCCCCGCACTCGCACGGCGTTGGCGTGCGGTCGGCGCAGTGCGCCGCTCTCCCTGAAGCCGGTTGCAACGTGGCGTAACCTGGGAAGGCGGCCTTTCGATCCAATCGCCTTTATTACTTTTGAAAGGGCCGGCTCTTGAGACCAGGTACGCTGGATGATGTGTCCACATACCGCTCATGTTGGAATCAGTGACCGAAGTCATTCCCGGTAGTAATTTGGCGGTATGTGCCAGGGTTAGTACATTTTGCTTGTGCGCAACCCCCTGCTTATTACAGCCGTTCTAGCTTGTAGTCTGGTTCTGGCAAGTTGCGGTGGAGGCTCGACAACCTCGTCACCAGACCCAAAAACCGGGGGCGCTCCACAGCCCTACGGGAAATGGACGACGCTGCCGCAAGCGATGCCCATCAATCCCGTCCACGCGGCCCTGTTGCATACCGGGAAAATCCTGGTCGTAGCCGGGTCGGGAAACTGTCCCCCGGCACAGACAGGCTGTCCACAAGGGCCCTCCTATGGTCAGGGTGCGGCGCTGGTGGATGTGCAGAGCGGAAACATCACTACGCTGGCCACCGCTTGGGACATGTTCTGCAACGGCATGTCGATCATGCAGGGTGCTCATCAACGGCGGAAAAAAAGGCTACGGGCAGCTTGGCGTAGTCGGACAAGCGGGCGACACGCCATTTACCGGTTTACCCAACACTTCGATCTTCGACCCTTCCAGCGAATCCTTCACCAACCTGGCATCCACCGCGCATGGGCGCTGGTACCCGACCATGACTGAGCTGGGCGATGGCCGCATGATGAGCACGAGCGGGCTGAACGACAGCGATGGGGGCAACAATAACAGCAGTGAGATTTGGGACGGACTAAGCTGGAGTGCTGAGATTCCGGGACAGCCGAATATCCCAGACTTTCCAGGATTCGTATTCCCGCTATATCCACGCCTGCATTTGCTTCCTACCGGACACGTCCTCTATTCCGCGCCCTCCTCGAGTGCCCTGGATTTCGATCCCGGCACTCAGACATGGACCCTGGCCGCCTGGACGATTTACCCGGGGACGAACGATCCCAATGGAGAACGCACCTACGGCACATCGGTACTATTGCCCCTGACCCCGCAGGGCAATTACGACGCCAAGGTCATCATCATGGGCGGCGACAATCCCGCAACCAACACTACGGAAATCATGGATTTCAGCGACGCGGGTCAGACTCTGTGCAACAACACCGTCGGCTATGCTCCATGCTGGAAACAGGGACCGACCATGGTCGAAGCTCGCGTCGAAATGCAAGCCACGATCCTGCCGAACGGCAAGGTTCTGGTGGACGCAGGATCCACCGAGGACGAGAACCCGGCCACCGCCAGCCTGAAGGCGGAAATCTATGATCCGGCGACGAATACATTCTCGTCCGCGGGATCGAACGCGTTCCCGAGGCTGTACCACAACACGCAGCTGCTGTTGCCGGATGGCACGGTCGTTCTCGCCGGAGGCAATCCAGAGCAGGGCCCGGCTCCTCCGGCGTTTGAGCCCCATGTCGAAATCTACACACCCGCATACTTGTTCAATGCAGATGGCACTCTGGCCACGCGACCGACGATCACCAGCGCCCCAGCCGGATTTGCCTACGGCGCTCCGTTCACAGTGCAAACCTCCAACCCGGACATCGCTTCCGTGGTTCTGATGAGGCCAGGATCCGACACGCACTCCTTTGATATGGATCAGAGATACGTCGGATTGTCATTCACCGCGGCGAACGGCAGTCTCACTGTGACCGGGCCGCCGAATTCGAATATCGCGCCGCCGGGATACTATATGCTGTTCATCGTCAATTCCGCGGGGACGCCTTCGCTTGCAAGTTGGGTCCAGGTACAGGGTCCGGCGGCAGCTGTAGCTAGAGTCTCGCTGCATCCGGAGCGGATCCCGACGCCGAAGTATATTTTCCAACGCAAGCATGTGACCGAGGCCCCGCTGCAATTGCGCAAAGAAATGCACGTTCACTAGCCTGAACTAAGCCTCGCGGGCTGCGCGGAAAGTCCCCTGCACCGGAAGTCGCGCCCCGGGGCTAGTTCTAAAACGGCGTACCCGGCGCTGACACAAAAGCGCTGCTCCACCCTGCCAACCCACGAGAAGCTAGTCCGTCAAGCCCACTATTCCTACGACCACCGATGATTACCGGAAATGGGCTCGCGGACCGCAGCAGCGGGGCGGTGAGAGCAGTGCCCGGCCAAACCGCATCTCTGATCCTTCCCTGTCCCTGAGACCCCAGGCGCCTGTGTAAAATCAAATCATGCCCCACCACATCGGCATTGTTGCCTGCTCCGCCGAGGGCGCAGCTCTTTGTTACCGGACCATCTGTGTGGAAGGTGCGCAGTTCCTGGGCGCGCACAATCATCCCGAGGTCTCGATGCACACCCACGCGCTCGCCGAGTACATGCCATGCA
>Ga0193733_1000315_pt1 | contig 16767 bp, 9 predicted proteins | sample U1s2metaG_FD_145076 | JGI IMG/M metagenome (GOLD analysis project Ga0193733, IMG submission 145076) | Soil microbial communities from a riparian zone of the East river system, Colorado, United States - U1s2 | ecosystem: Environmental > Terrestrial > Soil > Riparian zone | place: USA: East River...
TCGCTACGGAATCCGTATCGTTTTCCGGCAACACCTCGGGCGTAGGCATGTTCGGCATGAGTACAGACGAACTAGACCAACGAATGCGGGAAGGGCGGGAGCAGGGGGGCTTTGGCGGAGGCCAGGTTGGACCGGGAATGAGTGGGCCCGGTATGGGCGGGTCTGGTGGGGGGCCGGGAGGCGGTGGACCGCCCGGAGGAGGATTTGGCGGGTTCGGAGGCGGAGGTGGACGAGGCGGCCCCATGGTTCTCGGGCGGGGCGGCAGATTCGACATCAACCGGCCGCACGGTTCGGTCTACTATTCGGTCGGCGATGCCGCGCTCGATGCCGCGCCTTACCCGCTCACTGATAGTGCCGTCGAAAAAGCGGCGTACATGAGACAGCGATTCGGCGCTTCGATTGGCGGGCCGCTGAATATTCCGGGAATCTACAAGGGCGGAAGCAAGACTTTTTTCTTCGTAAACTACAACGGTTCTCGAGGGAATTCGCCCTATGACGCGTTCTCCACTGTACCCACGCTGGCCGAGCGGATAGGGGACTTTTCCGGCGTGGCAGTTCAACTCGTCAATCCCAACAACGGGCAGCCCATTGCAGGAAACAATTTTCAAAATGCGGGACTCGCGATTAATCCGATTGCGCAAGGGCTGCTGCAGTACATTCCGCTGCCTAATGTGACGGCAACCAGCTCCAATCCGCAGAATTTTCGTTTCGTCACCTCCACGCTCAATGACAGCGACGATTTGAATGTCCGCGTGATCCAGGCTGTAGGCGCTGCCAGCGCCGGGCGCCAGCGGGGCCGGCGGGGTCCGCGAAATAATTTGAATGTCGGGCTCCACTTCCACCGGGCGAGCGCGAATGTGACTAACCCTTTCCCCAGCGTGGGGGGCAATACCAACACGCGGAGTTTCGATGTGCCGATCGGGTACACGCGGACCTTTGGCAAACTGATCAACAACGCGCGCTTCGACTTCAATCGTTCACGCATTCGGGCTCAGAACCTTTACGCCTTCGACCAGGACATCACCGGCCAGCTTGGCATTACCGGGGTTTCGTCGAATCCGTTCGACTGGGGCTTGCCGAACCTGTCATTCACAAATTTTGGCAGCCTTAACGATACCAACCCGCAATTGCTGCGCAACCAGACTTGGACTTTTTCCGACAACATGATCTACACCCACGGGAAGCACACCTGGCGCTGGGGCGGCGATTTCCGGCGGATCGGGATCAATACCGAAACCGACAGCAACGCCCGCGGGACGTTCACTTTTACGGGCGTTAACAGCGGCTACGACTTCGCCGATTTCCTCCTCGGTCTTCCTCAACTGACTTCGGTGCAGTTCGGCAACAACAACTATCATTTTCGCGGCAACTCATGGGATGCATTCGCGCAGGACGAATGGCGGCTGCGTGGCAATCTGACCTTGAATCTCGGGGTGCGCTACGAATACATCTCGCCGTTTTCTGAACTTAGCGATCACATCGTTAACCTGGACCTGCCGACGGGCTTCACCTCCCCGCCGGTGCCGGTCGGGGTGGGCCAGTCGGGCCCCTACAACGGGCGGTTCCCGGCGACGCTGGTCCGTCCCGACCGGAACAATTTTGCTCCGCGCCTGGGCCTGGCCTGGAAGCCCCTGCGGAACACCGTAGTCCGCGCCGGATACGGCGTGAACTACAACACCAGCGCGTATCAAAGCATGGTGCAAAACATGGCGTTCCAGCCGCCTTTTTCGACCACGGCCACCAACACCCAGTCCCCGACCACGCCACTTACGCTCGAAAATGGATTCCCCCCGGTCGCACCCGGCTCCATTACGAACAATTTTGGCGTGGATCCCAACTACCGGCTGGGCTACGTACAGATATGGAACGTCGACGTGCAGCAGCAGATTCTGCCGACCCTGATCCTGAACCTTGACTACACGGGCACAAAGGGCACCCGGCTCGACATTCTGGAAGCGCCCAACCGCACCTCCTCCGGAGTTCTGTTTCCGGGCGTGCAACCGTTCTACTGGGAAGACTCGGTGGGAGATTCGACAGCCAACGCCGGCTCCATCCGCGTGCGGAAGCGCCTTCAGGGCGGTCTGTCGATTGGCGGCCGCTACACTTTCTCGAAATCGCTCGATAACGCTTCGACCATCGGAAGTGGCGAACCGCTGGTGGCCCAAGGCGGAGGCCGGGGTGGCCTATCGGGCACGACCAACGTCGCGCAGGATGCCTTCGACCTTGCGGCCGAGAGAGGCTTGTCCAGTTTCGACCAGCGTCACCAGTTTACCGCCGACTATCTGTGGGAATTGCCCTTCGGCCATGAGAGGCGGTGGCTGACGGGGAACAGCCCGCTGCGAGCCGTCTTGGGAGACTGGAACTGGAGTGGGGATTGGACAATCGCTTCGGGACTTCCCTTCACTCCCAGAGTTCTTGGCTCCCCTCTGGATGTAGGCCGCGGCACCAACGGCACGATCCGGGCGGACGTAGTACCAGGACAATTGGTCGGCCTGCCCGATCCGTCGGTCGCGGAATGGTTTAACACCGCCGCATTCGTACAGCCCTTGGCGGCGTTCGGCAATGCGCGGCGCAACAGTATCGAGGGGCCGGGGCAGCGCCTGTTCGACATGTCATTCACCAAGATTTTTCCCCTCAGCGAGTCGCGTTTCCTGGAATTTCGGGCTCAGTTCTCCAATATCTTTAACACCCCGCAATTTTCGACGATCGACGCCATCGTGAACTCGCCTACATACGGCCGCGTAATTTCGGTGGGAGCGATGCGCTCCCTGCAACTGACCGCTAGGTTCCGCTTTTAGGGAACGGCTTTTTGAAAAGCGTTCTTAAAGGATTCAAAGGATTAAGGATTGAAGATGGATTCGGCTATCGCTCGCCTCAACTGGGCAAAGCAAGGACTCGCAGTTCTTCTGGCCCTGGTGCTGGCCCGGGTCAAGTTGGTTTCGCAGCAAACGCCGACTGACTACACCTTTCGCTCGACGACCGAGCTGGTGCTGGTAAATGTCACCGCGCGCGACAAGAACGGGAATCCCGTGCGAGATCTCAAGCGCGAAGACTTCACCCTACTCGAAGATAACAAGCCGCAGCAGGTGATCTCTTTCGATCTCGAAAATACCGACGCGGTCTTGTCCACGGCTGCGACCGAGGCGCCTCTGCTCGGCGGACCTCAGCCCCAACCGGCCAACGCCACGCAAGCGGTCGCCACGCGTCCGTTAAAGGACCGGCGGCTCATCATTCTCTTTTTTGACCTCAGTTCCATGCAACCGGATGAAATCGACCGAGCAACCACTGCGGCCGAGAACTATGTGGACAAGCAGATGGTTGCGGCGGACCTGGTATCCGTGGTGTCGCTCGGCGACAGTCTGTCGGTGAATCAGGACTTTACCTCCGACCGGGCGCTGTTAAAAAAAGCTCTCGCAGACTTCAATCTTGGCTCGGGTGGGGGGTTCGAGGCGGGAGGTACGGGAACAACCGAGGGCACGGCCGAAACCGGCCAGTCGTTCAGCGTAGACGATACCGAGTACAACATCTTCAACACTGATCGCCGCCTGCAGGCGTTGCGTTCGATCGCGGACAAGCTGGCGAAAGTGGAAGAAAAAAAGTCATTGATTTATTTCTCGAGCGGAATGGACCGCACCGGCATTGAAAACCAGTCGCAACTCCGTTCCGCTACCAATGCCGCGGTGAAGGCGAACCTGGCGATTTACACCATGGACATTCGCGGTCTCGAGGCGCTGGTGCCGGGGGGCGAAGCGCAGAACGCCAGCCTGCGTGGCACCTCACCCTACTCCGGGAAGTCGGTGGCCGGTCAGTTCGACTCCAACTTTACCACCCAGGAAACGTTAGTCACTCTGGCCGGAGATACGGGTGGACGCGCATTCCTTGATTCGAACGACTTTGGCCGGGTGTTTACGGGCGTGCAGCAGGATACGTCGCTCTACTATCTGCTGGGCTATCACAGCACGAATACGGCGCGGGACGGCCGCTTCCGCCGGATCACGGTGCGGATTAACCGGCCCGGGCTCAAAATCGACTTCCGGCGCGGCTACTATGCTCCGGCGGATTTCCAGCATTCCACGGCGGGTGACCGCGAACGCCAGCTCGACGACGAACTGGCTTCCGAACTTTCGACAACCGACTTGCCGGTGTATCTGTCCGCATCCTACTTCCGCATTGGCGACCGGAAATTTTACGTGCCTGTGTCTCTGGTCGTACCTGGTTCGCAGATTCCTTTCACCCGAAACAACGACCGGGACCGGGCTGCGCTCGACATTCTTGGAATCGTGACCGACACCGAGAAGCGGCCCGTGGGACAAATCCCGGATACGGTAAAGCTTGCGGTGAATACCAGCCAGCTGGTGCAGCGCAAGAATGTGCAATACAACAGCGGCTTCGTTTTACCGCCGGGCCAGTATCACCTCAAGTTCGTCGTACGCGAGAACCAGAGCGGCCGCCTGGGTTCGTTCGAGACCGATCTCACCGTTCCCGACCTCAAAGCCGTTCCCGTGAAGCTGAGTTCGATTGTGCTGGCAAGCCAACTGCTGACCAATGGACAACGCAAGAGCCAGAATCCCCTGGTGCGTGATGGGTCAGAGGTAATCCCCAACGTGACCCATGTATTCTCTGCCGGTCAGCATCTGTATTTCTACTACGAGGTCTACGATCCGGCTCACCCGACGTCGAATGCCGATGCAAAACCGAATGATCGCAACAGTCCCGCGATCCACCTGCTCACCAACGTCGCCTTTTTCCAGGGAAAGACCAAAGCTTATGAGACTCCGCTGGTGGAGAGCGTGCTGCTCAATGCGCCGGAGCGCAAGGCCGCCGTTTTCCAGCTCGACGTACCGCTGACCCAGCTGAAACCCGGTTTCTACACCTGCCAGGTCAATGTCATTGACGATGCCGCCGGGCAATTCCGCTTTCCGCGTTTGGCTTTACTGGTGCGCGAATAGGCTACTTTCGAGGCATGCTGAGAGTGTTTCGCGGTTGTTCTTTTTTATGCTAAGGCCGGGAGGCATAGCCCGGCGGCGCCCCGTAACACGAAGCCTACAGTTGTGCTACTCTGGCGGCCTGGAGCGTCAGTTCGTCGCTGATCCGGCCTGCTAGCGCATGCATATCCCTGATGGTTATCTCAGCCCTTCGACTTGCGCCGTGCTCTACGGCGCCGCCACACCCTTCTGGTATTCGGCGTTCGCGCGGGTCAAACGACTGCTGAACACACGCCTGGTACCTCTGCTGGCGGTTTCGAGTGCCTTCTCGTTCGTCATCATGATGTTTAATGTTCCGCTCCCGGGTGGAACGACCGGGCACGCGGTGGGAGTGGGAGCCGCCACCGTGGTGCTGGGACCGTGGGCCTCGATGCTTTCCCTGTCCATCGCGCTGTTGATCCAAGCCTTGTTTTTCGGCGACGGCGGAATCACCACCCTGGGCGCGAACTGCTTCAACATGGCGATTGTGGGCTCGCTGATCGCTCATTTGGTCTACCGGGTGGTCGCGGGCACAACCGCTCTGACGTCCTTGCGCCGGATGGTGGCTGCGGCGCTCGCAGGTTACGCGGCCATCAATGCTTCGGCCATGGTTGCCGCATGTGAGTTAGGAATTCAGCCTCTGCTTTTTAAAGACGCGAGCGGAGCTCCGTTGTACGCTCCCTACTCGCTGCACGTAGCAGTTCCGGCGATGATGATTGGTCACCTTACCTTGGCTGGCCTGGCGGAACTATTTGTTTCGGGCGGCGTGGTCGCTTATCTCGAGCGCACAAATCCTGCGCTGCTCAGTCCCAGCTCTTCCGGCGGGATGGATAAAACGGCACAGGAGTCTCCTTCAAGATCTGGCTGGGGACTGGCCGCTCCGCTCTGGATTCGCCTGGCGCTTCTCATGCTTCTGACGCCGCTCGGGATTCTCGCAGCGGGCACGGCTTGGGGTGAATGGAGCGTGCGCGACTTCTCCAGCCCCGAGATGCGGCAGAAGATCCAGTCAGCCTCGGGCGACGTCGCGCCCCCGGCTCACGAGCCCCAAGGATTGGAACGGCTCTCCTCGTTGTGGAGCGCGCCCTTCCCGCAGTATGCACCTCCGTTCGTGCGCCAGCCCGCTTTCGGATACGTCATGTCGGCCATTTTTGGCAGCGGCCTTATTCTCGGGATCTTCTTGCTGATGGGCTGGGTTTTCTCAGGACCCGGGGATGCAGCGACCAAAGGTTCACCATGAGTGCCAAGTCCCGTGGAATGGTGGAGCGCAGCCTCTCGTCATTTGTGGGTGCGCTCGAGCACGCCTTCGCCGCCGAAGAACTTGCGAAGAAGAAAGGTTTGCTGCAAAAGCTCGACCCTCGGGTCAAGATTGTGGCGATCTTGCCGCTCATCCTGATCGCGGCCCTGGCGCGCGAGTTACGAGTCATCGCCCTCCTCTTCGCCTTAGCCGTTGCTCTGGCTTTGCTGTCCAGGGTGCCCCTCGGCACGCTGGCAAAAAGAGTCTGGCTCGCGGCACTAACTTTCACGGGATTCATCTCGGTGCCAGCTCTTTTCCTGACTCCAGGCCGCGCGATCTACAGCGTGCCTGTTCTCGGCTGGACCGTGACGGCGCAAGGAGTGCGTACCGCGCTCTATTTAGTCATGCGGGCCGAGACGGCTGCGACTTTCTCGGTTCTGGTCGTTCTCTCGACGCCTTGGGGCAACCTGCTGAAGGCGCTTCGGGTGCTGCAACTGCCGACGGTGCTGGTGGTGATTTTAGGCATGACCTACCGCTACATTTTTCTGTTACTTCGCACCGCACACGACATGTTTGAATCGCGGAAGAGCAGGATGGTCGGGAAATTGGGCAGCCGGGAACTCAGGCGAGTGGCTACCGCAAGTGCTGGCGTGCTGATGTCGAAAACCCTTCAGCTCAGCGGAGATGTCTACCTGGCCATGCGGTCACGCGGTTTTCGCGGCGAAGTTTATGTCCTCGATGAGTTTCGTACCGGCTGGTTCGATTGGGTCATGCTGCCGCTCTTTACCGCAATCGCGGGGCTCGCCTTCTGGTTTGGCCGATGAGAAATTGGCGAACCGACTGGAAAGAAGATCCTTCGTGACCCCTCCCGCCTTCGAAGTGCGCGACGTCACCTACCGCTATCACGAAGTAACCGCGCTCGACGGACTGAACCTCACCATCCTGCCGGGCCAGAGGATCGCGCTCCTCGGAGCGAACGGCTCCGGAAAGTCAACCCTGCTCAGCATACTCGACGGGCTTTATTTCCCCCAGAAAGGCGAGGTCACGTTCCGTGGTGAACCTCTGACGGAAAATCGGCTGCAGACCCAGGAAATTGAGTTCGACTTCAGGCGCCGCGTGGCGCTGGTCTTCCAGAATCCCGACGTTCAGCTGTTCAACCCGACGGTGTTCGACGAAGTCGCTTTCGGGCCGCTCCAGATGCGCTGGCCTAAGGATCAAATTCTTCTTCGTGTCTCCGAAATGCTTGAGCAAATGGAGATCATGCATTTAAAAGATCGCTCGCCTCACCACCTGTCAACGGGAGAAAAGAAGCGGGTCGCGCTGGCTTCGGTGCTGATCCTCGACCCCGAGGTTCTGCTGCTGGACGAACCGACAGCAGCGCTAGATCCCAAGAGCGAGAGCCAGATGATCGATTTTCTGGTGAGTTGCAGCGGTGGCCGGAAGACTGTGGTCACAGCCACCCATGACCTGGACCTGGTGGAAGACATTGCCGATTATTGCCACGTCTTCCAGCTCGGCCGCATCGTCGCCGCAGGCACGCCGGCCGAGATCTTAAACGACCATCCCCTACTTCTCAGCACGAATCTGATTCACGCCCATCGTCACGCGCATGGCTCAGGCGAGCTTCATTCCCACCCCCACCGCCACGGTCACAAGCACTGACACCGCAAAGGCCGCACCGCCCGGCGGGCGACGGCGAACCGGCAAACAGCAAAACCTCGACCGCGGGAATGATTCGCCAGCGAATCGATCTGCTGTGCTCCGTAGGCTAGGCCATCAGTCGGCGCCGCTCGGTCGGGGAGACAACGGCGGCAACTGGTTCGGATCGAGAGCGTGGCGCTTGGTTCCCAACCGGAGGCGCAGGCGGTCGAGATAGAGGTAGACCACCGGAGTGGTGAAAAGAGTGAGCGCCTGACTCATGATGAGTCCGCCGACTATCGTGATTCCCAGGGGACGTCTTAATTCCGAACCGGTGCCAGTCCCCAGAGCCAGCGGCAATCCACCCAGCAGGGCGGCCATGGTGGTCATCATAATGGGTCGAAAGCGGCGAACGCACGCTTCGTAGATTGACTCGGCCGAACCCTTGCCTGAACGCTCCGTCTCCAGCGCGAAATCAATCATCATGATCGCGTTCTTCTTCACGATGCCAATCAGCAGGATGATGCCGATCAATGCCATCACGTTCAGCTCACTGCCGGTCACAAGCAGCGCCAGAATGGCGCCCACCCCGGCGGAGGGCAGGGTGGAAAGAATCGTGATGGGATGGATGTAACTCTCATAGAGCACGCCCAGAACGATATAGACGGTGACCAGCGCGGCCAGGATCAGCACAGGTTCGCTGGCCAGAGACGACTGGAATGCCGCCGCCGTTCCTTGAAAACTGGCGTCAATGGTGGTGGGAAAGTTGATGGAGCGTTGCGCGTTATTGATGGCCTCCGTGGCAATGCCCAAAGAAACATTGGGCGCCAGATTGAAAGACAGCGTTACCGAAGGGTATTGCCCCTGGTGACTCACCGCCAGAGGCGTATTGGAAGGACCAAAGTGAGCGAACGAAGCCAGGGGCACAGGGGTCCCGTTGGCGGCGCGCACGTAAATGGCCTGCAGCGCCTCGGTGCTTTGGGAAAATTCCGGAGCGACCTCCATGACGACGTGATACTGATTCAAAGGCTTGTACATGATCGAGACCTGGCGCTGGCCAAAGGCATCGTACAGAGCATTGTCAATATCGGCGGCCGCGACCCCCAATCGCGCAGCCGTAACGCGATCGATGATCACCGTCGCTTCCAGACCTTTGTCCTGCTGGTCGGTGTTGACGTCGCGCAGTTCCGGAAGCGAGCGTAACTTGCCCAACAGAAGCGGAGCCCAATGATTCAGCTCATCCAGATTTTCGCCTTGCAGGGTGTACTGAAATTGCGCCTGGCTCTGGCGCCCGCCGATGGTAAGGTCCTGTGCGGACTGCATAAACAGCGTCGCGCCCGGCACTACTGCCAGCCTGCGGCGCAGCCTGCCGATAATCTGGTCGGCGCTCGCCTTGCGCTCGGAGAGCGGCTTCAGGGTGAGGAACATGCGGCCGGTGTTAGCCGACGTGTTGCCGCCAGCAAACCCGACAACGTTTTCCACCGCAGGATCTTTCATCACCAGGTTCATGAACTGCGTCATCTTTTCCTTCATGGCGCCGAAGGAAATATCCTGCGAGGCTTGCACCGCTCCGCCAATGCGGCCAGTGTCTTGCTGCGGGAAGAAGCCCTTGGGAACGATGATGTAGAGATAAACGCTGAGGCCGGCGGTAGCGATGGTGATCAGCAGGGTCAGGGGCTGATGCCGGAGAACTAGCCTGAGGGCTCGGCTGTAGAGGCCAAGGATGGTCTCAAAAATCCTTTCGCTGAAGCGATAGATGCGGCCGTGCTTCTCTTTGTCGGCGGAGCGCAGAAATTTTGCGCACATCATCGGAGTCACCGTGACCGACACCAGCAGCGACACCACAATGGCCACGCTCAGGGTGACGGCAAACTCCCGAAACAGACGGCCAACAATTCCGCCCATCAGCAGAAGCGGAATGAATACCGCGACAAGCGATGTGCTCATGGAGAGCACAGTGAAGCCAATTTCGCGAGCGCCTTGAAATGCCGCCGCCACCGGAGGGATTCCATCCTCGATGTGACGAGTGATGTTTTCCAGCACAACAATCGCATCGTCGACGACAAACCCGGTCGAAATGGCGAGCGCCATCAGGGAAAGATTGTCCAGGCTGTATCCCAGCAGATACATCACGCCGAATGTTCCTATCAGAGACAAAGGAACCGCCACACTGGGAATGAGGGTAGCCCGGAACGTCCGCAGAAAGGCGAAGACGACCAGGATGACCAGGACGACCGAGATCATCAGCGTGAACTCGATGTCATGCACCGAAGCCCGCACGGTGATCGTTCGGTCGAGGACCACGCTCACGTCAATCGCAGGCGAAATGGAAGATTTGAGCTGGGGCAAAGCGGCACGCACACGATCCACGGTCGCGATGATGTTCGCGCCCGGTTGCCGGGAAACGATGATCAGGACCGCAGGCTTGCCGCCGGACAACCCGACATTGCGGATGTCTTCGACGGAATCTTGCACCCTGCCCACATCGCCCAGGCGCACCGCCGCGCCATTGTTGTAGGAAACGATCAGCCTGCGGTACTGGTCGGCGAGAAAAATCTGATCATTGGCATCGAGTGTCCAGGCGTTAACCGGGTCGGCCACCTCTCCTTTCGGACGGTTGGCATTGGCAGAGGTCAGCGCCGCGCGCACCGTGTCCAAGCCAACGCCCAGCTTATTCAGCAGGGTGGGATTCAGTTCGGCGCGCACCGCGGGCTTCGCTCCGCCGCCCACGAACACCTGTCCCACTCCATCCACTTGAGCCAGCTTTTGCGACAGGATGGAGTCCGCGGCATCGTACATCTGCGGCAGTGTAAGAATGTCTGAAGTAAGAGCCAGAATGAGGATGGGGGCGTCCGCCGGGTTCACCTTCCGGTAGTTGGGATTGCCGGGCAAATTGGCCGGAAGCTGGCTGCGGGCCGCGTTGATGGCAGCTTGCACATCGCGCCCCGCGGCATCGATGTTGCGGTTGAGATCAAACTGTAACGCAATATTGGTGGACCCCAACTGGCTGGTCGAGGTCATCTGGTTGATGCCTGCGATGCGGCCGAACTGGCGCTCGAGCGGGGTCGCGACCGCCGAAGCCATGGTTTCCGGACTCGCGCCCGGCAGCCCGGCGCCGACCTGAATCACGGGAAACTCCACCTGCGGCAGGGGAGCGACCGGAAGAAAGTTGAACGCCAGCGCCCCCGCCATGAGCAGCGCCGCCGACAGCAACGAGGTGCCGATGGGACGCTTAATGAATGGCGCCGAAATATTCATGGCTCAGTCCGCCGATGCTCCGCTCGGCTCCTCAATCGGGTTGCCAATGTTCAGGTGGGAAAAACGCTGCGCCAGCCGATCGAACCAGAGGTACACAACCGGAGTGGTGTAGAGAGTAAGCAGCTGGCTCACTAGCAAGCCGCCGACAATCGTGATGCCCAGCGGGTGGCGCAATTCCGAGCCCGTTCCGGTTCCGAGAGCGAGCGGCAGGCCGCCCAGCAGCGCCGCCATGGTGGTCATCATGATGGGACGGAAACGGAGCAGGCAGGCCTGAAAGATCGCTTCTTCGGGTGGTTTGTGTTCTACCCGTTCGGCTTCGAGCGCAAAGTCAATCATCATAATGGCGTTCTTCTTCACGATTCCGATCAGAAGTATGATGCCAATCAGCGCCACCACTCCCAGATCGTTGCCGGTCAGTAGCAGGGCAAGGATGGCGCCCACGCCAGCGGAAGGCAACGTCGAAAGAATGGTCACGGGATGAATGTAGCTCTCATAGAGCACTCCGAGCACGATGTACACAGTGACGATCGCGGCCAGAATCAGCCAGGGCTCGGAGGACAGTGAGTTCTGGAACGCCGCCGCCGTTCCCTGGAAACCGGTGTGAATGCTGGGGGGCAGGTGAATGTCCTGCTCCGCCGCCTGGATCGCTTTGGTCGCTTCGCCCAGTGAAACTCCCGAGGCAAGATTGAACGAAAGCGTGACTACGGGGAACTGTCCCTGGTGATTTACCGCCAGATAGGTATTCGCAGTCTCAAAACGGCTGAAAGATGCGAGTGGAACCTGGGTTCCGCTGCCCGAGTGCACGTAAATGTTCTTGAGCGAATCCGGATTTTGGGCAAACTGTGGGTCAACTTCGAGTACTACATGGTACTGGTTCAACTGAGTAAAGATGGTTGAGACCTGGCGCTGCCCGAAGGCGTCATATAGCGTGTCGTCGATGGCCTGTGGCAGTATTCCCAAGCGCGAGGCGGTATCGCGATCGATCACCAGATCGGCCTTGAGGCCGCCGTTTTGCTGGTCGGTGGCCACGTCGCGCATGGACGGCAGCTTGCGCAACTCGCCCACTAGTTTCTGTGCCCAAACCGATAGCTCCTGCGCGTCCGCATCCTCCATCGAATATTGATACTGCGTCCGGCTCACGCGATCTTCCACGGTGAGATCCTGCACCGGTTGCATATACAAGGTGATACCGTTCACCTTGGCCAGTTCCGGCTGCAAGCGGCGGATAATCTCAGTGGCGGTCGACTTACGCTGATCGCGCGGCTTCAGGTTGATCTGAATGCGCCCGCTGTTCGGTGTGGAGTTGGTCCCATCAATTCCGATGAAGGACGAAAGACTGGCCACGTCCGGATCTCTCAGAATCACGCCCGCCAGTGCCTGCTGGCTTTGTGCCAAGGCGGTGAACGAAGTGTTCTGCTGCCCTTCCGAAACGCCGAGAATCACTCCCGTATCCTGCACCGGGAAGAAACCCTTGGGCACCACCACATACAGGAATAGTGTCAACGCCAGCGTTCCCACCGTCACCAGCAGGGTCGTGGTCTGGTGCTTGAGGACAAACTTCAGCGTCCGCCCATAAAACTCAATCACCCGGTTGTAGAAGTTTTCCGTAGACTTGTAAAAACCGCTCTGATGCTGAGGATCGTGCCGCTTCAGGAGCTTGGCACACATCATCGGCGTGAGCGTCAGCGAAACCACCGCCGACACCAGAATGGTAACCGCAAGGGTCACGGCGAATTCGCGAAACAGGCGCCCGACGATATCGCCCATGAACAGCAGAGGAATCAACACGGCAATCAGCGAAACCGTCAGCGACACGATGGTAAAGCCAATCTGCGATGATCCCTTCAAGGCAGCCTGCAGCGGCGATTCGCCTTCTTCGAGGAAGCGTTCGATGTTTTCGATCATCACGATGGCATCGTCCACCACGAATCCGGTCGAGATGGTCAACGCCATCAGGGTCAGGTTGTTCAGGCTATAGCCCAGCAGGTACATCACTCCGAACGTGCCTACCAGCGAGAGGGGTACGGCTACGCTCGGAATCACCGTCGCCCGGAGATTTCGCAGGAAAAGAAAAATGACCAGCACCACCAGCCCGATGGTGAGCATGAGCTCGAACTGGACGTCCTTCACCGAGGCCCGAATGGTTTAGGTGCGATCGGTCAATATCTGTACTTTCACTGAGGCCGGCAACGACGACTGGAGTTGCTTTAAAAGCACCTTCACCCGGTCGGCGACGCTGATGATGTTGCTGCCGGGCTGCCGCTGAATGTTCACCACCACCGCCGGAGTCGTGTTCATCCACGCGGCTTGTTTCACGTTTTCGGCGCTATCTACCGCCGAGGCGACGTCGGATAGCCTGACCGGCGCGCCATTTTTGTACGCCACCACGATGCTGTTATATTGCGCGCTCGAATTGAGCTGGTCGTTCGCCCCGATGGTGAACGACTGGCGCGGTCCGTCGAGCACTCCCTTGGCCTGGTTCACGTTGGCCGCGGCCAGCGCGGTGCGCAAATCTTCCAGGCTCATTCCGTAAGAAGCGAGCGCCGTGGGGTTGGCCCGAATCCGCACGGCAGGTTTCTGCCCACCGCTGATCGAAACCAGACCTACGCCCGGAAGCTGGGAGATTTTCTGCGCCAGTGCCGTGTCGGCCAGGTCTTCCACCTTCGAAAGCGGCAACGTGTCCGAAGTCAGAGCCAGGGTCAGGATGGGAGAATCCGCCGGATTCACCTTGCTGTAGATCGGCGGGTTCGGCAGATCTCGCGGCAAGTACGTAGTACCCGCGTTGATTGCTGCCTGCACCTGCTGTTCTTCCACGTCAATATTCTCGTTGAGATTGAACTGGAGGGTAATGATGGAGCTGCCCAGGGAACTGGTGGAGGTCATCTGGCTCAGCCCGGGAACTTGTCCGAACTGGCGCTCGAGCGGCGCAGTCACCGAAGAAGCCATCACATCCGGGTCGGCGCCCGGATAAAACGTGACCACCTGAATGGTGGGATAGTCAACTTCCGGGAGGGCAGAAACGGGGAGTTGCGTGTAAGCGACCAGACCGACCAGAAGCAGACCGACCATCAGCAAGGTGGTCGCAACCGGACGAAGAATAAAAAGCCGCGACGGGCTCATCGTGCTCCTGCGGGCGAAGACGGCGCTGGCGAAGCCTGTCCAGACGGAGGCTGGCCCGGGGAAGCCTGTCCGGACGAAGACGGCGCCGGTGAAGACTGGTTCGATGAAGATTGGTTCGGTGAACCCTGCCCGCTTCGGTTTCCTCCCGCGCCACCCGCGTGCGGATCCACTTTGCTGCCGCCTTGGAGCTTGTCCTGCCCATCCATCACTACGATGTCTCCAGGATTGAGTCCGCTGGCGATGGATGCCACGTTATTTTGCGTAAAAGAAACCGTAACCGGCCGCACTTCGACCGTCTTGTCAGGTTTGACCACGAACACATAGCTTCCCTGCGGCCCGTTCTGGATCGTGACCGAAGGAACCACCGTGCTGTCCTTGTGCGTCTCGAGCAGCAGGCGCACATTCACGAACTGGTTGGGCCAAAGCACGTTGTCCTGATTGTTGAACATCGCCTTCAAACGACCGGTGCCGGTGGTCTGGTCAATCTGATTATCGATGGTCAGCAAGGTGCCGGTGGCCAGCTTGTTCTGATCGTTGGAATCGTAGGCCTCGACCGCAAGTGGGCCCTGGTGCAAATGCCGGGCTACGGTAGGCAGATTCTCTTCAGGCAGGGTAAAAATGACGGCGATCGGCTGCAGCTGCGTGATGACCAACAACGGATTGGTGTCCGCGGCGTGCACCATATTGCCGACGTCCACCAGGCGCAACCCGATTCGGCCGTTGAGAGGAGAGGTAATATGGGAGTAGACGAGGTTCAGCTTCGCGCTGTCGATCTGGGCCAGATCCGCTCGAACTGCGCCCTCCAGCTGATCCACCGACGCCTTCTGCGTATCCACCTGCTGTCGGGATATTGCTCCCGAATCGTCAAACAAACTCTTGAAGCGCTGGTAGTTCAGTTGCGCGTCCTTCAGTTGCGCCTGGTCGCGCGACAAATTTCCCTGCGCCTGATCGAGAGCCACCTGGTACGGGCGAGGATCGATGACCGCCAGCAGGTCGCCTTTGTTTACGTTCTGCCCTTCTTTGAAATTTATCTGCGCCAGCTGGCCGTCAACCCGGCTCTTCACGCTGACCGTATTGGACGCCGTCACGTTGCCTAGGCCCTTGAGATAGACGGGCACGTCGCGGCGCTGAGCGGTAGCGACCCCCACCGGCACTACCGTCTGCGTGGATGCCCGTGCCGTGCCGGGCTTGGAACCTGCGCTGCACCCCAGCAGAACTGCGGTGGCGACGGAGAAGGCGAGTATCGCCAGAGATCGTTGGCCAGATAGCCGGCCGGCCAGGTGGATCCCAGGCCATCTGGGTCCGCAACTCGGCCGGCAGTTTTCCATGCGTCTGTTCACTATGTGGTTTCCCCCACGCACACCGTTGCTGATCGGCTGCAGCAAATACACTGCTCCCTCTTTGACGAGAAAAATTATATCGCGGTTGCGGTTTATCTTCAGTCTTTACAAGACTTTACATTTCCGGACGACCCTGGCACCAGCACCAGATTGGCACGCCTGCACATTGGGTCGGCGGTAGGGAATGCGAGGGATTTGCTCAGCCTCGTCTGCCCGGAGCGCCAATCACGGTCGCGACAGCCGGTCTCGACTGTCCAGGTCGAGCTCCGCTCGGCAGTGCAAGAGCTCTGGAAATTGGTCGGCGGGCCCAGTTTGCTGCACCTGGGTTGCAACTAGATGCAACGCAAAATCTTACCCGAAACGGTGATGGGATAGCGGTGTTGAAGAGCAAGAGCGAAGCGGGCTTATTGGTCGGGTTTTTCCGCCGTACGGCACTGGGCGCAGTACCCGCCGACTTCGAGTCGAGTGACGACGATATGGAAACGGCAATCCCGCTGAATCTGTCCCTTCAATCGGTCGAACAGGTCGCTTTCAAATTCCGTAATCTTGCCGCAACGTAGGCACGCCATGTGAATGTGGTCCCGCTGGGGACGGCGCTCGTAGTAGTGCTTCTCGCCCTGCATGTGCATCAAATCCAGTTCATCAATCAGACCGTGCCGCTTCAGCAGGCCGAGGGTGCGGTACACCGTAACCCGGTCAATCTGCGGATCGAGCCGTCGGGCTCGGCGCAATAGTTGGCTGGCGTCAAGATGCTGCTTGGCGGTTTCAACCACGCTGAGAATTGTGCGGCGCTGACGCGTCATGCGCAGTCCGCGCGACATCAATTCCGCCTGCAAGCGTCCAGGAATCTCGGTTTGGGGCAGCGGCATAAGGATCCTTCTTGCAACTCAGGTTCAAATTATACACCGGCCTGGACCCGGCCTTCTGGCGGAAAAACTCAGAGTCATTACGCGACAACGAAGAGCGGCCCCTCAGGGCCGGGTAAATCGGGGAGAATCAGGCGGGTTTTAAAACTCGATTTGAACGCGATTGGGATACTGCGTTTGACGCCTCGGGCCTTCTCCGGGGGCAAGGGCAGGCTAGCCACCCGCTCCGCCAGGCATCTCCGGCCTCCAGCCTTGCGACGCGATTCGTTGGCTGACGAACTGGTTCCCTTCCCGCACGGTGCGGATGGCCTTCAGCAGCTCTGATCCAGCATCAATCTTTGCAACAT
>Ga0193733_1000316_pt1 | contig 16761 bp, 17 predicted proteins | sample U1s2metaG_FD_145076 | JGI IMG/M metagenome (GOLD analysis project Ga0193733, IMG submission 145076) | Soil microbial communities from a riparian zone of the East river system, Colorado, United States - U1s2 | ecosystem: Environmental > Terrestrial > Soil > Riparian zone | place: USA: East River...
CTGCGCTCGCTTTAGGTAGCAATCTGTCCAATTGCCTCTGCGCGACGCTGACTGCGGAAGGCGCCGAGCGACTCGCGTCACAGTTCTCGAGCGACCGCCCGAAGTGTGACTCTCACACGTACGTACTTTCCGCGTGCGACTCCGCATCTGTGGGGTAGGCACATTCATGTAAGGCTCGTTCGTCATAGCCTGCTTCATCCCGCCTCCCAGCTCGACTGGGTCGAGTGCAGTGCGGGTTTAGGAGCCCCATCGATGCGCGGCGTCACACAGCCACTTGCTCGCAGTGCCGAGGGCGCGCCGGACACGCGCGCCACGGATCTGGAGCAGGTGCTCGAGCAGACTGGCGAGGCCGTCATCGTCAAGGACCTGAACGCGGTCGTCACCTACTGGAACCGTGAGGCCGCCTCGCTGTATGGTTTTTCCGCGCAGGAAGCCGTCGGCAAGCCGCTGCGCAGTCTCCACGCCGCCGACCTTTCCGACGCCGACTACGCCCGCCTTCTCGAGCGCGTTCGCGCGGGACGCCCCACCGCCAGCTTTGCCGAGCGGCGCAAGAAGAACGGCGAAGTCATCCGCGTGGCGCTCAAAACGGTGCCGTTACTGGACAGCCACGGCCAGTTGGTCGGCGAGATTACCATTGCGCGCGACATCACCACGCTGCGTCGCATGGAAGACGCGTTGCAGGCTGCACAGGTGGCCCTGCAGGCCAAGCTGGCCGCAATCCGTGATACCAACCGCAAACTAACCCGCGAGATGGCAGCCCGCCGCAAGGCCGACAGCGCCATGCGCAGCAACAACCAGGCCCTGGCGGCCACGATCCGGCAACTCGAGTCAATCCACCGCGACGGTGCGGACCTGTCGCACATGGCCGAACTGCTGCAGGCCTGCACCCAGCGCGGCGAGGCTTATGCGATTGTGCGCGAAACCGGCGCGCAATTGTTTGCGGACTCCTACGGGTCTCTCTTTATACACCGCGAGTCGCGCGACGTGCTCGAGCACGTGACTTCCTGGGGCAGCGGGCCGGCGCCGGAGAAGACCCTGGTGCCCGACGAATGCTGGGCGCTGCGGTTGGGGAACCCCCATTTCGCACCGCGGAAAGGCACGGTTCGATGCCGGCATGCGCACGACGACACCGAGAGCTACGTCTGCATGCCTATCCACGGCCAGGGCCAGGTCCTCGGCCTGTTTCACATTGCCATCGACGTCAGCCCACGCACCCGACGTCCGGCATTGGACACGGAACAGCGCCTGCGCGCGATGACCGACCGAGTCGGCCCGGCGCTCGCCAATCTCAAATTGCGCGATACGCTCCGGGAGATGGCCCTGCGCGACGGACTTACGGGTCTGTACAACAGGCGCTACCTCGAAGACGTGTTCTCGCGCGAACTGCACCGCGCTGAGCGCAGCGGCAAGCCGGTCGCCGTCGTGATGATCGACATCGACCACTTCAAGCGCTTCAACGACCAACACGGCCACGATGCGGGTGACTTCGTGCTCAGTGCGGTGGCACGCGCAGTCTCCAACAATATTCGACCCTCCGACATCGCCTGCCGCTATGGCGGTGAAGAGCTTGCCGTCGTGCTCCCGGAAACCAACTTGGAATGTGCCCGCACCCGCGCCGAGCACATGCGGCGTGCCATCCGGGAGACCAATCTCACCCATGCGGGTCAAACACTGCCTGCCCCGACGGCCTCGTTCGGCGTCGCGGTGTATCCGGCAAATGGCGCCAAGCCGGCGGAACTGCTCAAGGCGGCGGATCAGGCGCTCTACCAGGCGAAACAAGAGGGGCGCGACCGGGTTTGTCTCGCCGGGGAATCGGCGCCAGCCAGCACCTGATCCGCAGGACGTCATGTGATCCGCGTGGAGCTGCGCGCATACCAGCGCATTATCTGATCCAGACCGATACGCGTGGCGCGCGGATCGGCGCCCGGCTGCCAACCGTCGCTGCGTCCGAGTGACGGGCCGAACGCCAACGCGCCAACGGTCGCGCCGGCGGGGAAATAATGGCTATGCGTGACGATTACCGGCACGCCGGCACGCTGCGCAGCCTCGATGCCGGCCGGGGCATCCTCGATCGCCACGGCCTCGTGCGGGCGCAGTTGCAGAGCTTCAAGCGCCAGCCGATAGGCCTGCGGATCGGGCTTCTTTCGCGGCGCCTCGTTGGCGCAGACGACTGTTGCGAAGTGATCCTTCCAGTGGCTGCCGAGATGCCACCCGAGCAAAGCCTCGACATTGCCGCGGCTCGTGGTGGTGACGATCCCCATCGGCAGGTGAGCGCGGCAGCACTCCGACAGCAGTTCTGCGACACCGGCGCGCAAGGGTAAGTCGCCACGGCGTACGATCCCTTCGTAGATCTGGTTTTTCAGGCGGTGCACGGTTTCGGCGAGCGCCTGGCGCTGCCGCGCATCGCCGCGAGCCGCCTCTCTGCGGCCCATGTCGTACACAAGCCGCTCACGGCCTCCTGCCACCGTGAGCAGCTCGCCGTAGTGCTGTTCGCTCCATCGCCAGGGCACGCCCAGTGCCTCAAAAGCGCGATTGAAAGCCACCAGGTGCCCGTCGCGCTCGGTTTCGGCCAACGTGCCATCGACGTCCCAGAGCAAGGCCCTGATCACGCGCCGAAGGGGGAGTCTGCCGCAGTCAGAAGTGCCGGCAGGCCGGCCACGCTCTCCACGAACGCATCGCACGGTAGCGCACGTGGGTCAGCTCCCTCGTTGTATCCATAGGGCACGCAAACCATGGCCAGCCCCGCGGCGCGCGCGGCGAGCACGTCGGTCAACGAGTCACCCACCATCAGCGCCTGGGCCGGCCGAACCTCAAGTTCCTCACAAGCGGCCAGCAGGGGTTGTGGATGCGGCTTGCGATACGCGCCGGTGTCCCCACCCACCACCACGTCAATCCATTGACTCAAACCCAGACGAGTCAGCAGGTCAACGGCCGCCTTCTTCGGCTTATTGGTTACCACGGCAAGGCCCAGGCCCAGCGCATGCAGCTCAGCGAGCCCCGCGGTCACTCCCGGGTACACGCGCGTCTGGATTTCGTCGAGTTCGTGAATCCGCTCGTAATGAAAGTGGAATCGCTCCACCAGCCGCGCGGCGTCGGACGATTCTCCGGCGACTCCCAGGCGCGCAACGGCGCGCTCTATCAGAGTGGGCACACCTCGCCCGATGAGCACGCGCACCTCAGCCGCGGGGAGGCTGGTGAGATTCTGCTCGGCGAGTGCGCGGTTCAATGCGACGCTGATGTCCGCAACGGTATCCAGGAGCGTGCCGTCCAGGTCGAACAGCACCGCCCGCACGGCCCGCGCAGACAGATGATCCGCCGGGGCCACGCTCACAATGGCCGCTTGCCCTGCACCAATGCGCACGCGCGCGTGTAAATCGCCTGCGGCGTGAGGCCGAGGGCCGCGGTCACGTGCGCCGCCGGGGCGGATTCGCCGAATCGATCGATGCCGAGCACGTCACCGTCGAGGCCGGCATAGGCCCGCCAGAAGTTGCTCACGCCCGCCTCGATCGCCAGAACCGGCAGCGCACGCGGCAGCACCGTCGCGCGATAATCAGCACTCTGTCGATCGAACTCAGCGCAGTTGGGCATTGAAACCACGCGGGAGGCGATGCCCTCCGCGCCCAGCATCTCGCGCGCGCGCATGGCGAGGGCGACTTCCGAGCCCGTCGCCAGGAGCGTGATTGCGGCGGGTCCGTCGCTGCCGGCCAGGAGGTAGCCGCCCCTGCGGATGTCATCGAGCTGCTGTGCGCTGCGTACAAAGTGCGGCAGGTTCTGGCGCGACAGCAGCAGGCACGTCGGCCCATCGTGCCGCTCGATCGCGGCCTGCCACGCCACCTGGGTTTCGACGGCATCGCACGGGCGCCAGACTGCGTTGTTGGGAATCAGACGCAGGCTGCTTGCGTGTTCCACCGGCTGGTGCGTTGGACCGTCTTCGCCGAGGCTGACGCTGTCGTGCGTGAACACGTGGATCACCCGCTGACGCATGAGCGCCGCCATGCGTACGGCATTGCGGCTGTAGTCCGAGAAGGTGAGAAAGGTGCCTCCGTAGGGTATGTAGCCGCCATGCAGCGCCAAGCCGTTCATCACCGCACTCATGCCGAACTCGCGCACGCCATAGTTGATGTGGTTGCCCCAGCCACCGCGGCGCACGGCGACGCTGCTGCGGGTCGCAGTCAGGTTCGAACCGGTCAGGTCGGCCGAGCCACCGAGAAGCTCCGGCAGCAGCGGCTGCAACGCTTCAATCGCATTCTGCGAGGCTTTGCGCGAGGCGATGCCGGCTGCCTGCGCCACCGTCGCGGCCAGCAGCCGCACTGTGGCGTCGTGCCAGTTCGCCGGCAGTGCGCGCCGGCGCACGCGCCGCTCGAATTCAGCCGCGAGCTGCGGATGAGCCTGGGTGTAGGCGGCAAAGCGGCGCTGCCACTCGGACTGGCGCGCCGCGCCCGCCTCGCGGGCGTTCCAGGCGGCCCGGATCTCCCCGGGAATCTCGAACGGCCCGGCCGTCCAACCCAGACTCGCGCGGGTTGCGGCGGCCTCTGCCGCGCCGAGGGCGGCACCGTGTACATCGTGTGTGCCCGCCTTGTTGGGGCTGCCGTGACCGATCACGGTCCTGCAGCACACGAGCGTCGGCGCGCCGCAGTCTTCGCGCGCCTGCGCGAGGGCTGCCTCGATGGCGGCAGTGTCGTGGCCGGGGACGTCGCGTATGACACGCCAGCCGTAGGCCTCAAAGCGCCTCGGGGTGTCATCGGTGAACCAAGCTTCGACATGGCCGTCGATGCTGATGCCGTTGTCGTCGTAGATCGCCACCAGTTTCGACAACCTCAGCGTTCCGGCGAGCGAACAGGCTTCGTGGCTGATGCCTTCCATCAGACAACCGTCGCCGACGAACACCCAGGTTCGGTGGTCGACGATCGTGTGACCCGGCCGATTGAATTCCGCGGCCAGCAGCTGCTCGGCGAGCGCCATGCCGACGGCATTGGCCAGCCCCTGGCCGAGGGGGCCGGTGGTGGTTTCCACCCCGGGCGTAACTCCGACCTCCGGATGCCCGGGAGTCTTGCTGTGCAGCTGACGAAAGCGCTTCAGTTCTTCCAGCGGCAGCGCATAACCGCTGAGGTGCAGCAGCGCATACAGCAGCATCGAACCGTGACCATTGGAAAGCACGAAGCGGTCGCGGTCGGGCCAGAGCGGATCGGCGGGATTGTGCTTCAGGTGCCCCCGCCACAGCACTTCGGCGATTTCCGCCATCCCCAAGGGCATGCCGGGATGACCGCTGTTGGCGGCCTCCACGGCGTCGATCGCGAGAAAGCGCAGCGCGTTGCACAGTTCCCGCCGCTCAACGGCCTGTGGTCTGACTTGAGCATTCATGCGGCCAGCCTCCCTACTGTGCGCGTCTCTTGAGATCGATCAGGCGCAGGATCATGGGCGTGAAGATGAACTGCATCGCGAGCCCCATCTGGCCCCCCGGCACCACGATGTTGTTCGGTCGGCTCATCCACGAGTTGTGCAGCATGGATACAAGATAGGGAAAGTCGATGCCCTTGGGGTTGGCGAAGCGGATGACCACCATGGACTCATCCGCGGTGGGTATGTCCTTGGCGATGAACGGGTTACTGGTGTCCACCGTCGGCACACGCTGGAAGTTGACGTGGGTGCGGCTGAACTGCGGACAGATGTGGTTCACGTAATCGGGCATGCGCCGCAGGATCGTGTCGACCACCGCCTCCTGGCTGTAGCCGCGATGATGCTGGTCGCGATGCAGCTTCTGGATCCACTCGAGATTGACGATCGGCACGACGCCGACGAGCAGATCGACGTGGTGTCCCACATCGATGCCATCGCCGACGTAAGCGCCATGCAGGCCTTCGTAGAAGAGGAGGTCGCTGTCGGGTGTCATCGGCTGCCAGTCGGTGAAAGTGCCCGCGTCGCAGCCGAGTTCCTTGGATTCGGCCGCGTCATGAGCGTAGCGACGGACCTTGCCGCGACCGGTCGCGCCGTACTCGGCGAAGGTGTCGGCCAGCTCCCTGAGGAGATTGGCTTCCGGCCCGAAATGGCTGACTTGCGGACCGCTGCCGCGGTCGGCAGCCTGCACGCGCTCGCGCATCTCGACGCGGTCGTAGCGGTGAAAGGAATCGCCCTCGATTACCTGCGCCTTGATGCCTTCGCGCCGAAAGATGTGCGCGAAGCTCTTCATGACCGTGGTGGTTCCCGCGCCGGAAGATCCGGTCACCGCGATTATCGGATGGCTGATGGACACGCAGAACCCCCCGCAGCTGACATACCCGCGTACGCGGCGTTCAAAGCCGTGTCTCCGGCCGGAACAGCGAGCGTTCGTTAAAGAGCGGAGAGCTGAACGGCCGGTCTGCGCCGCTTTGGTATTCGGCGTGGTAGCGCTCGATCCGTTCGACCTCGTTGCGCGAACCCAGGATCAGCGCAACGCGCTGATGCAGCGACTCGGGCTTCACTTCCATGAGACGCTGGTTACCGGTCGTGGCGCGCCCCCCCGCCTGCTCCACCAGCAGACTGATCGGATTCGCTTCGTACAGCAGGCGCAGCCGTCCCGGCTTGCTCTTGTCCTTGCTGTCCCTGGGATACATGAACACCCCACCGCGCATGAGGATGCGGTGCACCTCCGCGACCAGCGAGGCGATCCAGCGCATGTTGAAATCGCGGCCGCGAATGCCCGACTTTCCCGCCTGGCACTCGGTCACGTAGCGGTGCACCGGCGGCTCCCAGAAGCGGGCGTTGCTGGTGTTGATGGCAAACTCGCTGGTATCAGCCGGAATCTGCAGGTTCGGATGTGTCAGGATGAAGTTGCCGATCTCCCGATCGAGCGTGAAGCCATGTGTGCCCTTGCCCGCGCTGATGACGAGCATGGTCGCGGGACCGTAGATGGCGTAGCCGGCGGCGACCTGCTGCTGGCCCGACTTCAGATAGTCGGCGACGCCCGGGAGCTCGGTCTCATCGTGTCTCAACACCGAGAAGATCGTGCCGACCGATACGTTCACATCGGTGTTTGAAGAGCCGTCGAGCGGATCGAACACCAGAAGATAACGACCGCGCGCATATTCGACCGGCAGCGGGTAGGGATGCTCCAGTTCCTCGGAAACCATGCCGGCGAGCAGTCCGCCCCACTCGCAGCTGCGTATGATGACCTCGTGCGCCAGCACGTCGAGCTTGTGCTGCGTTTCACCCTGCACGTTCCTGCCGCCGCCGTGCTCGCCGGGATACCCGCCGAGGGCCCCCTTGGCGGTCATCGCTGAGATCGCCTTGACGGCGGCAGCCACATCCACCAGCAGCGCCCCCAGGTCACTGGCACCGGGGATGTCGGTGAGCTGCTGGATCAGGAACTTTGAGAGCGTGGTGCGCCCGAGATACATCGTCGCGACTCCTTGATGATTATGATTGGCTCGGTGCGGCGGCGGTCTGGAACACCCGGCTGGCGCGAATGTCGGAAGCGGCGATCGTCGTGAGGTCTTCAGCCGTGAAGCGCCGATCCTGGTCGGCAAACAGGCGGCTGGCCTGGCGCAGCCGGGCACGGTCGAGCGCGTTGCGCACACTGCGCGCGTTGGCGAAGTGCGGCTGGCGGATGCGAGCGGTCAGGTACTCTTCAAAGGTCTCGCGCGCGCCCGGGGCGAAACGGTAGCTATGCTGCTCGAGGAGCTTATCGGCGATGTGCAGCAGCTCCGCGGGCGCATAGTCCGGGAAATCCAGATGGTGCGCGATGCGCGAGCTCATCCCGGGATTGGAGCGGAAGAAGGTGTCCATGCGATCCTTGTAGCCCGCCAGGATCACGACCAGATCGTCCCGCTGGGTCTCCATGACCTGCAGCAGGATCTCGATGGCCTCCTGTCCGTAGTCGCGCTCATTCTCGGGCCGGTAGAGGTAGTACGCCTCATCGATGAAGAGCACGCCGCCCATGGCCCGCTTCAGCACTTCCTTGGTCTTCGGTGCCGTGTGGCCGATGTACTGCCCCACCAGATCATCGCGCGTCACCGCAACCAGGTGGCCTTTGCGCACGTAACCCAGACGAAACAGGATCTCGGCCATGCGCAGCGCCACCGTGGTCTTGCCGGTCCCGGGGTTGCCGGTGAAGCTCATGTGCAGGCTGGGCGCCTGCGCCGAGAGGCCGAGGTTCATGCGCAGCTTGTCGATCACGAGAAGCGCTGCGATGTCACGGATGCGCGCTTTGATCGGTGTAAGGCCCACCAGGTCGCGGTCGAGCTCGTCCATCACTGCGCCGGCCTGACTCTGCGCCAGCACTTCGCTCACGGTGCGTGCCTCGGTTGGCTGGGGCGCGTGGCTGGCCGCGGCGCCCGCCGCGGGCTCGGGGACCGCCGCCGCGCTGCCGGGAATCGAGTACATGGGTGAGCCCATGTCAGGCCACCTTGCTCGCTGGCGATGAGCGGCGCAGTTCGTAGCGCATCGCATCGATCACCGCCTGATAGTCCGCGCAGCCGAATATCGCGCTGCCGGCGACGAAGGTGTCGGCACCGGCCGCCGCGACGCAGCGGATGTTTTCGATCTTGATGCCGCCGTCGACCTCGAGCCTGATATCCCGGCCCGCGGCGTCAATGAGTTTGCGCGCGCGCTCGACCTTCCGCAGCGCCGAGTCAATGAAGCTCTGGCCGCCAAAACCCGGATTGACGCTCATGATGAGCACGAGATCGACCTCGTCGAGAACGTACTCGAGCACCTCGAGCGGAGTGGCCGGATTGAAGGCCAGCCCCGCCCGGCAGCCCGCCGCCCTGATCAGGCGCAAGGTCCGATCCACGTGCAGCGAGGCTTCGGGATGGAAGCTGATCACGTCGGCCCCGGCGGCGACGAAGGCGTCGATGAGCGCATCCACCGGCTGCACCATCAGATGCACATCCAGTGCCGCATGCGCGCCTTGGGGACGCGCGCAATAGGGCTTCAGCGCCGCCGCCACCATCGGCCCGATCGTCAGGTTGGGGACGAAGTGATTGTCCATGACGTCGAAGTGAATCCAGTCGGCGCCCGCGGCGATGACGCGAACCACCTCCTCACCCAGACGGGCGAAGTCGGCGGACAGGATCGAAGGGGCGATCAGGTGCATGACTACCCACTCCCACCGCGCTCGCCTTCGGGCCGGTCGGTGGCGTAGCCGTGCACCGTGTAGCGGACCGTGCGGCCCCCCGCCTCCTGACGTATGAGCCCGAAACCCGGCTCGCTTACCGGGCGGTTGACGATGAAGCTCATGGCGATGCTCTCCACGCCGCGCGTGGAGTCGAAGGCAATCAGGCGGATGTAGTGCTGGGGGAAGGTCTTGCGGCAGTTCTGCAGCTCCATCAGCACCCCGGCGGCATCCTTCAGATCGAACATCGGCATGCCGAACATTTCCCAGTAGGTATTGCGCGGGTGCGGATCGTCGGTGTACTCGAGGCTCCAGGCGTAACCGCGGCTCAGGCCGTATTCGATCTGCAGCGAAATCTCCGCGTCCGTCAGTTCCGGCAGGAAGCTGAACTGTCCCTGCGTGATCTTCCTTACGGGGTTGGTCATCATGATTCAGTGCGCCACTGCGGCCGTAGGAGTGAAATCGGACGCATCCGTCGGGGTGTAGTTGAAGCTGATGTCCCCCCAGGTATCGAGCGCCTGCTGCAGCGGGCTGCAGCCACGGGCGGCTCTGCGCAGGATCTCCGGCCCCTCGACGCGGATGTTGTGGCCCTCGTTGCGCGCCTTGACCATCGCCTCGAGTGCCACCCGGTTGGCGACCGCTCCGGCCTGAATGCCCGCGGGGTGACCGATGGTTCCGCCACCGAACTGCAGCACCACGTCGTCCCCGAAAAGATCCAGCAGCTGGTGCATCTGCCCGGCGTGGATGCCACCGGAGGCGACCGGCATCACCTTGCGGATATCGCACCAGTCCTGATCGAAGAAGATGCCGCGCGGCAGATCCTGGCGGGTGTAGCTGTCGCGGCACACGTTGTAGTAGCCCTGCACGGTCAGCGGGTCGCCCTCGAGCTTGCCGACCGCGGTCCCCGCATGCAGGTGATCGACGCCGGCGAGTCGCAGCCACTTGGCAATGACGCGGAAACTGACACCGTGGTTCTTCTGTCGCGTGTAGGTACCGTGACCGGCGCGGTGCATGTGCAGGATCATGTCGTTGCGCCGCGCCCAGTTGGACATGCTCTGGATCGCGGTCCAGCCGATGACCAGATCGATCATGACCACGACCGAGCCGAGCTGCCGGGCGAACTCGGCGCGTTCGTACATGTCCTCCATGGTTGCGGCCGTTACGTTGAGATAGGAGCCTTTGACCTCGCCGGTGGCGGCGCTCGCCTTGTTGACCGCATCCATCACGTACAGGAAGCGGTCGCGCCAGTGCATGAAGGGCTGCGAGTTGATGTTCTCGTCGTCCTTCATGAAATCAAGACCGCCCTTGAGCCCCTCGTAAACGACGCGGCCGTAGTTGCGGCCCGAGAGTCCGAGCTTGGGTTTGGTCGTGGCGCCGAGCAGCGGGCGGCCGAACTTGTCGAGGCGTTCGCGCTCGACAATCAGGCCGGTCGGGGGCCCCTTGAAGGTCTTGACGTAGGCCGCCGGAATCTGAATGTCTTCAAGTCTCGCGGCCTTGAGGGGCTTGAAGCTGAACACATTGCCGATCAGGCTCGCCGTCATGTTGGCGATCGAGCCCTCTTCGAAAAGAATGATGTCGTAGGCGACCCAGGCGAAGAACTGTCCCGGGCTGTTCGGCACCGCCTCGACCTTGAACGCCTTGGCGCGGTAGGTATCGCAGGCGGTCAGCCGATCGGTCCACACGACCGTCCAGGTCGCGGTGCTCGACTCCCCGGCGACCGCCGCGGCCGCTTCGATGGGGTCGACCCCCTCCTGTGGGGTGATGCGGAACAGGCAGACGGTGTCCGTAGCCTTGGGCACGTAGTCCGGCTCCCAGTAGCCCATCTGCCGGTACTTCAGAACGCCGGCTTTGTAGCGCCGCTTGGCGTCCGTGATTGCGGTTGCGCCGCCGCTGGCTCCAGTCGCGATTGCCATCGTCCCGCCTCGTTCTTCGATTGCTTGAGGCAACTGTAGAGGGAGGCTATCATTCAGGTAAAGTCACTTTAAGTTAGCGACAAGTTAAGAATTACTTAATGAAGAACGCCACGCTCAGGCAACTGCGGGTCTTCTCGGCGGTTGCGCGGCACTTGAGCTTCGCGCGCGCGGCGGAGGAGCTGCGGCTCACGGCGCCAGCGGTCTCGATGCAAATCAAGGAGCTGGAGACGGAAGTCGGGCTGGCGCTGTTCGATCGCTCGACCCGCAAGGTGTCCCTCACGATGATCGGCGAGTACGTGCTCGCCTACGCACAGCGGGTGCTCGCTGCGATGCGCGACGCGGAGGACATGGTCGCCCGCTTTCGGGGACTCAAGACCGGGGTGCTGGATGTCGCCATGGTCAGTACCGCGAAGTACTTTCTGCCGCGGCTGCTGGCGCGATTCCGGGACGAGCACCCCGGTGTCGAAGTACGCCTGCGGGTCGCCAGCAACCGCGAGGAAGTGGTGGCGCTGATGCGCGAGGGCGCGGTCGAACTGGCCATCATGGGCCGGCCGCCCAAGAACTGGCCCTCGCGGGCCGAGCCTTTCGCGATGCACCCTCACGGGTTGGTCACCGCGGTCGAGCATCCCTTTGCGCGCGCCGAGAAGGTGCCGGCAAGTGCGCTGCTGAACGAAGGATTCATCGTGCGCGAGCCGGGCTCGGGCACGCGCGCCGCGCTCGATGAATTCATGGAGGCGTATCAGATGACCCCGCGGGTCGTCATGCAGATGTCGAGCAACGAGGCCATCAAGCAGGCCGTCATGGCTGGAATGGGCGTCGCGCTGCTGTCGCTGCACACCGTGGGACTGGAGCTCGATCACCAACTGATCGCGGCTCCTGAAACCGAGGGTCTGCCGGTCATGCGTCGCTGGCACGTGGTCCACACTCATGCCAAGACGCTCTCCCCGGCGGCCGAAGCGTTCCGCTACTTCATCCTTGAACATGGCGAAGCTTTTCTCGCCAAACATTTTGCGCACGGTAACGATCCGCTGCAGTTCGCGGCGCAACGAAGTACGACACGCAATCGCTAAGCGCCGTCGGGGCTGCCACGGCCGGTCCGAGAGGCGGCGCACGAGGCGCTGGATGCGACCAGGAACCGCGAATCGTCTACAGTGGCGCAATGATGCCACCGGGGCTTTCGCAGGCGCCCAGCGAGCACGACCTGCTCGACAAGAATCGCCGCTTTTACGACTCGCTGTGGTCTGGTGCCAGCCTCGTCGAGCCTCACCGGTTCAATACCTGGCCGCTGGTGCAATCACTGCTGCCCACCTCTGGCCGACGGCTCGAAGTTGCGCCCGGCCTGAGACCACGATTGCCGCTCGAGGGCACACAGTTCGTGGACATCAGCGCGCCGGCGCTCGCGAAGCTTCGCGCGCGCGGCGCGCAAGTCGTGCTAAGCCAGGTGACGTCCCTGCCCTTCGCCGACGGTGCATTCGATCTGGTGTGCGCCCTCGACATCATCGAGCACGTTGACGACGGAGACGGTGCACTGTCGGAGCTATCACGGGTTGCGAAGTCAGGTGCGGCCCTGCTGATCTCGACCCCGCTGCACCCCTCGCTTTGGACCTCGTTCGATGACTTCGTGGGCCACAAGCGGCGCTACGAGCCGCCACACCTGCTCTCAAAGCTGGCGCAGCACCACCTCCTGGTGGAGCGCAGCGCCGTATTCGGAATGCAGCCGCGCTCGTCGCGCCTGGTCGACATCGGCATGTGGTGGCTCTTGCATCATCGTGAACTGGCGATGTGGTGGTACAACCGGGTATTCATGCAGCTCGGATTGTGGTTCCAGAAGGAGCTGCGGCTCGCCCCCGGAATGATTGCAACGGACGACGTCGACGAGATCCTGCTCGTGTGCCGAAGGGACGCTAGTGCCGCCCCGCTTGCTGACCAATAGAGTCACCTTCGCGAGGATGTCATTCTGCTGAATAAGGAGGCATGTCCTGTGCCCGAGATCAGACCTGTGCGATCGAGTGACCGTGTGCAATGGGATGCATTGTGGGCGGGCTACCTGCGTTTTTATCGCCAGCATGTTTCGATCGAAGTGACAGACGGGACCTTTGCGCGACTCGTGGACGAGCGCGTGCAGCCCCACGGCCTGGTCGCCGAACGGGACGGCAGCCTGGTCGGATTCGTCCATTACGTGTTTCATCCGACCACCTGGTCGCTGCAGAACAACTGTTACCTCGAAGACCTGTTCGTCGATCCGGCAACACGCGGAAGCGGAGTCGGTCGTGCCCTGATACACGCCGTGTATACGGAAGCGGATCGCGTGAAAGCGGCGTCGGTGTACTGGATGACGCAGGAATTCAACGCCGAAGGGCGCGCGCTGTACGACACACTGGCCCGCCGCACATCCTTCATACGCTACGAGCGGTGACGACAGAACTGAGCCAGCCGATGGTGGCTGCCGCATTCCGCAACCCAGCGGCGACCGGTGCGAACCGCTGGACAGGTCGAGTCGAAGGCGCCGAACATCCCTTCGACACCAAAGTGTGACCCATATCTCCATATCTGGTTCTCCAGCAGCCTCCCCCGTAGTGGTATCTTCCTTAACGGACATCCAGGGAGCGTGTCGTTCGTCGTGATTGTGGAGGCAAGAAGAAAGACCATGACCGAGGTCTGGCCGACGTGGCCGGGCGAGGTCATTAACGGAGTCTATCCGTTGCGCCGCCTTCTGAACGGCTCAGACCACGGCGCGGTATTCCTTACCGAATGTAAGGCACAAAACATTCCCAATGCCGCGATCAAGATCGTCCCGGCTGAGCGGGTGCTGACAGAGGTACAGCTTTCGCACTGGAGGACGGCTGCCGGCCTCTCCCATCCTCACCTGATTCGGCTTCTCGACGCAGGACATTGCCAGCTCGGAGGTCAGCCATTTCTCTTCGTCGTAATGGAATATGCCGAACAGACTCTCTCTCAGGTCCTTGCCCACCGGGCCCTTACTCCCGACGAAGTGCGGGAAATGCTCCTTCCCGCCCTGGACGCCCTGGCTTTCCTTCACCGCAGAAACCTGGTGCAGGGCCAGCTGAAGCCGGCAAACTTTCTGGTGGTCAATGATCAACTGAAACTGGCAAGTGATACCGTCCGTCCCGCCGGCGAACCCAGGGCAAGCATCACTAAATCTTCCTTGTACGATCCTCCAGAAGCAAAGAACGGCAGGCTTTCCACGGCCAGCGATTTCTGGGGTCTCGGCGTAACCATGGTTGAGGCCCTCACCCAGAGCCTTCCGTGGCCTGATGAACGATCCGAAACCGCCAGCCTGCCCACGACTCTTCCTCCAACATTCGTGGACACCGTACAGCGATGCTTGAGTCACAACCCCGCCAGCCGTCCGACGGCCACCGACCTGGAAGCCCAGTTCAAACGCGCGCCACAAGCGTCCGTGGTTTCGGTTCCTCAGGCTGTCGTTCGCGAAGCGCCGGGCCGGGCCGCCCCTCCACAGGAGTCGCCCAAACAGCGCTGGCTCGTGCCGACCATCGTAGCGGCCCTCATACTATTGGTCGCAGTTTGGGCTGGCTTGCGCCTGTTTCAGAGCCATCCCAACTCCCGGCAATCGGCTTCAAGTACTCCTCAGACTTCGCAACACACTGCCGGCGCGCCGGCAGCCCCTTCGCTGAAGCCCGAGACGCCTGTGTCTGCGGCTCCCGCGGTTTCCGCTCCTTCGGCCAGCGCGAAGTCCAGAGAGTCCAAACGGGCGCCCACGCGCCCTGTTTCTCGTCGGTCGGCTCAACCCGCAAAACCGTTGGCGGACGCCTCACCCTCCGTAGTCCATGAAGAGATTCCCATCGTTCCGCGCAGCGCACGTAAGACGATTCACGGCCATATCAAGGTCGCGGTGCTTGTGATCGTCGATCGCTCAGGCAATGTCATCGACGCGCTCCTGGAAAACCCCGGGCCAAGCTGGTATTTCGCCCGCCTGGCAAGAGAAGCCGCCAGGAAATGGAGGTTCGCTCCAGCAGACAAGCAAGACTCTCGAGAGTGGTTATTGAGGTTCGAGTTCACTCGCGGCGGCACCACCGGACACGCGACCACCCCGCGGTCCTAGTCCCATCAGTCGATTGCGATCAGCGCAGCAGATGCCTCACGCGCTCAACGAAGGCCGCGACCTGGTCCGCGGCAAAGCGCGTGCTGCTTAAGCCCTCCATGTGCCACAGCCTGGAAATTTCCGCCTCGTCGCTACTCGGTGGCCGGCCACCACGCCCGGTACCCGCTGCGCAATTCAGGGTCTGCAGGGTCAGGTCAACGTTCCCGCCTCGTATCATGACTCGCACGCACGGCAGCTCTCTGGCGTGCTTGTGCGCATCGAATGCTCGTCCGATCCATCCGGCATCCGCAACGGCGATCGGGCGCTCGGCTCCCCCGATGCTGATCGTGCTCATGCTCGGCTCCCGGGATGAGTCAATCCGAGCACCGCCGCCACTTTCCCTCCAGATCAGTCGTCCAGGCTCCCGCATCCTGTAGTTCGCCGCTTTCGGCGTAGCGATTCGCCAGGAGCACGGGCACTCCGCGCTCGCGGGACCGGGCGAGCGACATCTCGCACGTGAACAGGCAAGTCTCGTAGCTATTCGCCCAACACCCCCAGACTCGTCCCTCCCGAGCGGCCTCGGCTATAACCGCCTGCAGCGGCGGTGGCAGCGCGGCGGGGTCCCGAATCTGGTAACAGTCCTTCGGTAAGAGATTTGCGCGTGAGACAAGAGCCTCCAGCAGTCTCTCTATGTGGGAGGGCTGCTGGATGGTGCGCAACCGCCGCGTTTCCATGGAAGTGGCCTCGGCGTCTAGTGCGGGGGTCCGTGACCGCTGCCGTCCTGACGCGCTTGCACGGTCCCCGGAATGGCTACGTGCGTTGCAATCTTGATAACCACGAGATCCGGTATCGGGCCCTGCACCGCGTTGGATACGTAGAACAGCCGCACTTTGTTGTACCCTACGCCGCCCTGAGGCCCGAGATGGGGGATGACACCCTCGAGCCGCTCCGTCCGCGAATCCCCGAGGCTCACGGATGCAGCGTCAATAGTCTTTCGATACGCTGCGCTTTGGGACGGATCCCACGGCGCAAGACCCGTGATTCCCGCGACAGCGATCGTACCCATCGGCGTGAAATTGGCACCCCCCCATCCGTCCGCGAGAAAGCCCGACGGGAAATCGATTGAAAAGTGGGCCAGTTGCCGGTTGCCTTGAGCATCGCGCAGGTACCGCGGACGCAACGAAAATTCAGGCTGCTGCCCGAGCGGCGTGGTGAGAGTGTGGGCGGCGCCAGGTCCCCAACTGTCGTTTAGCGTAACCCTCTTGTTGATCCAGAACTTCACGGCGTCTCTTAGGGCCTCGTTGTCGTTGCACCCATCGCTGTCCCGGCGTTGCGGGTCGGTAGGCGTGGCCCGAGCGCAACCACTGAAACCTGAAATGCAGCCCAAAGCGCCGGATCCGCGGACGCGTCGTCCGACACGACCGATCGCATTGCCGCGCCGAGTGCCGCGGGTGGGCTCATCGAGTCGTGCAGCACGTGTCGATAGAACTCTGTCATCAGACGAGCGCCAATCTCATCGGAGACCGGCCAAAGAGAGGCCACGACCGCTCGCGCACCCCGGGCGAGCGTCGTGGAGCCGATGCCCACCAGGCCCTCGCTGAGAACCTCCTTGCCGAGGGCCGTGTCGCACGCGCTGAATACCGCAACGTCCGCCGTCAGCGTCTGAAGTGAGAGATCTGCAACCCGAACTGCGCCGT
>Ga0193733_1000318_pt1 | contig 16702 bp, 11 predicted proteins | sample U1s2metaG_FD_145076 | JGI IMG/M metagenome (GOLD analysis project Ga0193733, IMG submission 145076) | Soil microbial communities from a riparian zone of the East river system, Colorado, United States - U1s2 | ecosystem: Environmental > Terrestrial > Soil > Riparian zone | place: USA: East River...
GCAATTTTCTTCCCTATGCGTGCGGAGCTTCCCTTGCCTACGATTTTTGAAAGAAACAAGAGCAGGAACACCCGAATCTTGGCAATACGGTTCAAACCTGTACTGCATGCTCGACCATCTAAGTTCTAGGCCTTCACCTCTGGCGAGTGCGGCTAACATCTCGGAAACACTAGCCATTAGCGCAAAGAGTGCGTGACTTGTGCAATCCTGACTCCACAGCAATGATCGCCGCAAACCGACCGGCCCGATGAAATCGGTAAAGGGGCAGGTCCTTCGAGCCATTTCTGCGCGGGTTCTGATCAAAAGAAAAGCGCCGGACGGTCTCCCGGCGCGCTCTGGTTTGCTTTCGCGATTTCCTCAGTGTCCGTCCAAACAGCCGTGTTGGCCTGAGCTATTCGGATAACCGGTGCCGGCGTTGTAGGCGGCATTCGACCATTCGCCTTGAATTTTCCACTGGCTGCGATTGCTGAATGTGACCAGGGGAACGTTAAAAGTCCAAGCGCACTTATCGCCATTTTCGGCTCCGCTCGAATCAAACCAACCGGCCCCTGTGGGGTCGGTTCGGGCTTCCGAAAGTTCATGGCCACTAACGTTCGCCAATGCGCCCAATCCCTGCGAGTGCAATTTAGAGGTGTCTTGGGGATCGCAACCGGGATCGCCGTCTAGGTTCCAGAAAAACGCGAATTGCACGGGCGTGGAGCCGCAGCTCCCCCAGCTGTGATATGCGCAATAGCCGGCATGTCCGCGAGGCAAATCCACGTAAACAGGGTAATATCCGTTGGCAACCGGGCTGGTGATTCTTTTGCACACTTCCGCCAAAATGGTTGAAGTTTTGGCGCCGCTGCCGGCCGGAGACAAGTCGATTACATCGCTGCCAAGAGTGTTCGTGGGCCCGACCTGTCCATTGGTTCCGGTATACTCATCGGATGTTTTTGCGTAATTTGAGCCACTGAAACCGGTGTACCAGGAAGTAAGTCCGGTTACCTTGTCGCCGACAAACGCGCTGTTGCCCCAGCTTGTGCCCCAATAAATTACCTGAACGGCCGAGTCGGTCAGTATTGGACCGTTATGCCAGAGCATGAGTGGTGACTTTCCGTGATGGGAAGCCGGTTTAACGCCTTTGGCCCAGTGAATTCCGAGAGGGGGAGGGCCACCTTGGGGCTTCTTGGTAATCGCATCCTGAGCCATCACACTAACTGAAAGAACGAGTGCGCTAAATGCAACGAGCGAGGCAACATGGCTCTTCATGGGATCTCCTAAAGGATTTAAGTTGTGAATCGGCGTAGGGAAGAGGGAAAGACAGGTGTTTACGCGGGAACATATTCTGGGCAGTCCTATATTAAGACATTACAGACCCTATCGCGCACGAAAACACTATTCTCGGCAACCGGGGTTTGTCAACGGAGAATGTCCGAGGCCTAGGCGGACCTGGATTGCAGACACGTCCTCGCAGTGACCGCAAAATAGAAAGGCCGACATTGCTTTTTGCAGGCCTTTTCTAGCGGATTGCTGCCTCTGGATAGCTTGTAATCCGCCCAGAAATCCAAGTGCGGAGATCACTTCCTGGCAGCCAACTTCCCGTTCCCTACCCGCCTCAACTTCGGGATCGCCAACCAAACGGCCGAGGAAGGCAAGATCTGCAGCTGTTATTCCCTCGTTCCGCCCGGCGATCGCAATGTTTGCGCCACGTGATACCATTTCGCTGTGAGCGAGTCCGCTTGCGTCCCAAGTTCTGTCTCGGCCGTCCCAGCCACGACGGCTACTTCGCGGCACTCTGCGCTCGTCCGCGTCACTCACTGGATCACCACCCTCTGCTTTCTTGCCTTGCTCGTCAGCGGAGTTGAAATTGTGCTCTCTCACCCTCGCTTCTATTGGGGCGAAACCGGCAATGTGTTGACTCCACCGTTGTTCAAACTGCCGCTCCCTGCCTCGAGGGCACTAGTGCCGACCGGCTACGGGTACGTGCTGCCGGACCAGAACGGCTGGAGCCGGTATCTCCACTTTCAAGCTGCCTGGGTGGTGGTCTTGACCGGCTTACTGTATATAATCTCCAGCTTTTTCACGGGGCATTTGCGGAAAAACTTGCTCCCGGGTAAGGCCGGTCTTTCGTGGCGGGCGTTCTCGATGGCAATCGCAAAGCACTTGCGCTTCGCGCGGCCGAGTGCGGAGGAAGCCTGGTCGTATAACCTGCTTCAGCGGCTTTCCTACCTGTTCGTGATCTTCGTTCTTTTTCCGTTAGTGATCTGGACGGGCCTGGCGATGTCTCCCGCCTTTGTTTCCGCGGTTCCGGCGACCGTCACTCTGCTCGGCGGCCAGCAATCCGCCCGCACGATTCACTTCTTCGTTTCCCTGTCTCTCCTGCTGTTCCTGCTGGTCCACGTCGTGATGGTTTGTCTTGCCGGATTCAGGAGCCGCATGCGAGCGATGATTACGGGCCGCGCCGGTACACACATGGAGGGCACGTGAGCGTTCTCTCACGCCGCAAACTGATCAAAACCGGACTCGCGGCCGCGGCGGGCGTATCGGGCTTGGGCGTGGCCGCGCGTATTGCGCAAAAGTATGGACTGGTTCCGCCCGATCACGGCGGAGTCTACGGCCTCGGCGAAACGCTGACCTACGCTTCCCAGCGGCTGCTGACGAGGCACTCGTTAGCCCGCGAGTTCTCTCGGAGCCAGATTTCGAAGCCTCCGTTGGCGAACGAAATGCCGCCCCTGAGTGACGAGTTCAAGCGCCTTCAGACCGGAGGATTTTCTGACTGGCGACTCTCCATCACCGGCATGGCCGCCCAGCCAGCCTCATTTTCGCTTGACCAGCTTAAGAGTTACCCGTCTCAGAGCCAGATCACTATGCTGCAGTGTGAAGAGGGTTGGTCGTATATCGCCGAATGGATCGGCGTGTCTCTCTCCCACATGCTGCAAGTCGTGGAAGTCCACCCGCAAGCCAGATACGTTGTCTACTACTCGATCGATCCCGACTGGTGGGAAAGCATCGATATGGCCGATGCATTGCATCCGCAGACTTTTCTCGCCTATGGGATGAATGGCGATGAACTTCCCGTGGGCAACGGCGGGCCGCTTCGCCTGCGGCTCCCCCGCCAGCTCGGCTACAAGAGCGTGAAATTCATCACTCACCTGACGGTCACCGACAGTCTGAAAGGGTTCGGCAAGGGTCTAGGCTCCGCCTCTCCCGAAACAGGCTATGCCTGGTACGCGGGCATCTGACTAGCGTGATTCAGGCGAGGGGAGCGGTTCTAGTCCCGGCTGTTGATTTTTGACAACAAGCGCAGGATCTCCAGATACAGCCAGACCAGCGTGACCATCAAGCCGAAAGCCGCGTACCACTCCATGTACTTGGGCGCTCCGGAACGCGCGCCATTTTCGATGAAATCGAAGTCCAGCACCAAGTTCAGCGCAGCAATGATGACCACAAGAACACTGAAGCCGATTCCAATGGCGCCTGATCCATTTATCGCAGCAAAGCGGACGCCGAAAAAGCCCAGCACAAACTGCCCAAGATAGAAGATCGCGATGCCGCCCGTCGCCGCGATCACGCCCAGCTTCAACTTCTCGGTAGCACGAATGACGCCCGCGCGATAGGCGACGAGCAATGTAAGCAGAGTGCCAAAAGTCAGCCCGACTGCCTGTATGGCAATTCCATGAAAGCGGGCTTCATACATCGCCGAGACGCTGCCCAGGACCAGGCCCTCCAGCAGCGCGTACAGAGGGGCCGTCACTGGCGCCCACTCTTTCTTGAAAATGGTGACCAAGGCAACGATGAATCCGCCGATCAACCCGATCGTTAGCGGCAGCCCAGCCGTTTCAGGAAAGCCCGTAAATCGGTTCCAGCTCCAGCCCGCGGTGAGCACGGCGCAAATCAGAAGAATGCCGGTCTTGTTCACGGCGCCCGAAATCGTCATGCTTTCTCCCAGCCCTGCGTAGGGAAGCCGGAAGGTATTCGCACTCAACGCCGGATTGGAGGTTTTCATCAAGGCCATAGATCGTAGTTTACGGGATTGGGGGATCGGAGGTGCAGATGCTCTCGCCCTGACCATTTGATTGGATTCAATCTTAAACCGCTGAAAGTGCTGGTTCAAAACTGCGAACGTCCAAAAGGAAAGTCCGAAAATCGTCTGCTAGGGCCGACCATATCTTTAATTGGTTCGGTTGACTCAATTCCTCGCGGTTCCCCGCAAGTTTTTGATTCCAAACAGTGAGTTTTGTGTCCTTAAGTTGTGTCCTAGCCAACGCTTACGGCGATGTTGTTCGATTGTGCCAACGTTGGGAGCTGTCCGCAACAAGGATCATTACTTCGGCAAGGCTACACGGCAAGGCTCGTACGTTCAATGGGATCAATGCGGGCAGGGTTTTTGGTTTGGGACAGGTTCACAAATCAGCAGAATCTTGCCGAGGCACAGGACGTATAATTTCCACGGTGAAGTCGCGTGGAAGTTCAAGAGACATTTATCCAGAAGACACCAAGTGTGCGGCTCGCATACATTTTTGCGGCCCTGCTGTTCTCGAGCGTACTTAGCGCCGCCCAAGCGCAATCCCCGGAACAGCTATACAGGGAGGCCGTTGCCGCCTATGAGCGGGGCGACGTATCGCAAGCAATTTCCTTGTATGAGGGGCTGATCAAACTGCAACCCGATTCGGTCCCGGTGAGAGCCGACCTCGGGGTGGCGCTGGTACACGTTGGTCGATATCCTGAGGCGGTCGCTCAATATCAGGAAGCGCTCAAGCGGGATCCGGAAAATCCGATTCTGCAGCTCAATCTGGGGCTGGCGTGGTACAAGCAAGCCGACTTCCAAAACGCGGCCAGCGAGTTCGAGACCTTGCGCAGGAAGAATCCAAAAAATCAGCAGTCGCTCCATCTTCTTGCCGATTGCTACCTGCGGCTGGGCAAATACACAGATGTTGTGGCCCTTCTTGAGCCGGCGTACCAAACCACTCCTGACGATCGAGCAGTGGACTATGCCCTCGGTACAGCGCTCATTCGCCAAGGGAAGATTCAAGAAGGAGAGGCGGTAATCGATCACATTTTGAAGGATGGAAACAGCCCCGAGGCAAGTCTTTTGATGGGGGAAGCCCAACTCGCGGCAGGTGACTACAAAACCGCCGCCTCGACTCTTCGTAAGGCTCTGGATCAGAACCCGAATCTGCCCGGAGGTTGGTCACTGTACGGGCGAGCGCTGCTTGACACCCAGGATAACGACGGCGCAAAGATGGCGTTTCAGCGCGGCCTCCAGGTTGATCCGAATGACTTCACCTGCAATCTCCACCTCGGCGGCCTGCTTCGCCACGATGGCAACAATGCGGAAGCCGTTCCTTATCTGCAGCGCGCTTTACGGCTGCAGCCTAGATCTCCAGAGGCGCGCTTTCAGGTAGGGGCACTGAATGCGGCCGAGGGCAAACTCGAGGAGGCACGGAAGGAGTTTGAACAAATCGAGAGAGATTGGCCTGACTTTCTGGAAGTGCACGTGCAGCTTGCCTCGGTCTACTCTCGGATGAATCTCAAGCAGGAAAGTCAACGCGAACGCGATATCGTGCTGAGATTCAATGAGAAGGCCCGCGACAACAAGCCCAACCCGGAACGTTAGAATCTAGCTCGGCTCTTTGACTCGCAGAATCTGATCGCCCTGCACTTGCTTGAGTACTTGCACCGTTCCTGATGGCCACCGAATTTCGATCTCATCAACTTTCTTCGTGGCCCCCAAGCCAAAATGAAGCGGGCCGGCACTCGAGGAAGCGTAGCCAGTAGCAGTGGTTACATGGTTGAATTGGGTCTGCCCTCCCGCAAGCACCCTAACTTTCGCTCCGATTGCGTCTCTGTTGCTTTTCGTGCCCTGCAGTGCAAGCTCCAGCCAGTGGTTGTCGTTCGGGCTGTCGTTCATCCAGATCTCCGCGGGCGCGCTCAACGCTGTCACGACCAGGTCCAATTTACCATCATGGTTGAAATCTCCAAACGCTGAACCGCGATGCCGTCGCGGCGGCTGAGCAGCAAATCCCGCGTCTTCAGTCAGCGCAGACCACTTTCGTTCGGGACTGTTCCGAAATACGGTGTTGGGTTGATCGATCTGCCGGCGGCTGGCCATTGCCGGTGATTGCACGTCACCCCGGCTGACGAAAATATCTTTCCAGCCGTCGTTGTCAAAGTCTGCGATATTTGGGCTATACCCCATCATCTGATTGCTCAGCAAGGTCATACCACTCTTCGCCGTGATTTCGATGAATCCACCCTTGCCGTTGTTCTGGTACACAGGAAAAGTTTCATTGTCCAGGGCAACGATGGCAAGATCGGGATAGCCATCATTATTCAGGTCGCGAAAATCAACGCCCATGCCGGAGATCAGATTGCCGTTCTCGGGGAGAGCGACACCGGTCTCAAACGCAACCTCATCGAAGACCGGCACAAAGGCGTCAGCGGTCTTGCGATTGTGGAAGAGAGAATTGAAAAGCTTGTCGTTGGCCACAAATATGTCAGGCAAGCCGTCGCCGTCGTAGTCGGCCACGGCCACGCCCATCCCTTTTCCTGGATGGGCGCGGATGCTGGATTGCCTGGAGACATCAAGAAACTTGCCATTCCCCTGGTTCAGGAACAATTGGTTGGGGAGCTCTTTGTAGAACTTGGGATGACAGTATTCCGGCTTGCCGTTGAACTTGCAGTCAGGCTCCTTGTTAACGTCCCAGCTCAAGTAGTTGACGACGAATAGATCCAGAAGGCCGTCGTTATTCACGTCCACCCAGGCGCCGCCCACCGACCACAGCGGGCCATACTCTTTGTCAGGCTGGGCGATGCCCGATTTCTCGGTCACATCGGTGAAAGTCCCGTCACCATTATTGTGGTAGAGCGTGTTGTGGTGTACACCGCCGACAAAGATGTCCTCGTAACCGTCATTGTCGAAGTCGCCGATGGCAACGCCGGTATCGTAGCCGGTCCCGGCGAGTCCGGCCTTTTCGGTCACGTCGGTGAAAGTTTCGTCACCGTTATTGTGGAAGAGCCGGTTCCAGTACTTCGGCGAAGTCTTCTTCAAGCTGGATATATCGGCGCCGTTGGTAAAGAAGATGTCCAGATTGCCGTCATTGTCATAGTCGAACACGGCTACGCCGCCGGCCATGGTTTCCGGAGCGTGCTTCTCCGGAGTCTCGTCGCTATCCAGCGAAAATGCGATCCGCTTGAACGAAAAGTGGATGGGAACCGCACCTGGCGCCGGCCCCCACCCGGACAATGGCGCTGACCAGACAGCGCACAGCAATCCACACCCGAGCATCCTGAGAGCGAAGGCCCGGCTCAAAATATTCCGCCCTGGCGGCAAGTTCTATTGTCCGTTTCCTGGCCCGCTAAGCTTCTCAATCTCGTCCTTCTCACGCTTGGCATCATCGCTACGACCGGCGCTGGTGTATGCGCGGAGCAAATCCCAGCGGATCCTTACCTTCTGAGGCGCTCGATCCCGGGCGGTTTCCAAATCATGGATTCCTCTGGCGAGATCGCCCTTGGCCACCAACACTTCTCCCAGCATCATGTGCGCCGGAGGATGCTCCGGATCGAGTTTGACCGCTTCCTCGGCCAGGAGCAGCGCTAGATCAAGCTTCTGCTCCTTGATGTACTCTTCAGCCAGTCGAAGTCTTGCAGGGATATCAGAAGGCGAGATTTCGAGCTCCCGTTTCAACTCCCGGATTCCGTCGTCGGGGCGAATGTCCAGCAAGAATGCTCCGTAAAGAAAGTGAACGCCGGGGTCGTTCGGGTGCGCCGCCACCATTTCGCTGAAAAGTTTTTCCGCGTCCGCCGAATGCTGAGCCTCCAGCGCCAATGCACCCTGGCCCGCCATCCGGATCATCTCGCGATGGTCTGCAGGAATTTCCCCGGGCAGAAAGGGCAGGCGCAAGGCCGCGAGTCCGATCGGCTCAACCAGGTTGTCCGGCTGCTGGCCCGATTTCACCATTGCGATCAGCAGATTCATGCTGTCATCAAATTGCTCGAACCTGGTGCGCAGCACCGCGACAAAGTAGAATACGGACTGGGCCATATCTTTGCGGCCGCCCAGGCCGAGAGCCATGGCGCGCTGGAGGTGGTCCAGGGCGCGAGAGTATTCACGGTTCTGGAACTCGCTCAAGCCCAGCAGCGCCCATCCGGGACCTGCGTCGGCAGCGTCCGCTACAAAACGGCGCAGCAGGTCGCGGGCATCCGCGTACCTTTCTTTCTCATAGAGCAACGTACTCAGGTACCAGAGCCCCTCTTTCCAGGCGGGTCGCAAACTCAACGATTGTCGATATAACTGGATCGCCTCGTCATTCCGATTTTCGTCGCGCGCGCGATCCGCCGCCCGCGACAACTGCTCAAAACTGGAAACCACCGTGGCCTTACTTTGGGCGGCCGCACTCGGGTGAGGCGTGGGGGCGGTCTGAAGCGGCAACGCAGCGGGCGACAAGAGCACGAACCGGAACAAAATGGCGGCAAGCATCATTGCGGTCACCTCGGCTGCGCGTGCAGGGTGGTCTTCTCCTGGGGCGGGAACAGAGAGCCTTCCTTTTCCTTCAGCGCCATGAATGCCGCCGCTTCGGCCTCAGCTTCTTTCTTTCGGCCCAAGTGCCGGTAAACCATGGCGAGGTGACTTCGAATCGTGGCGTTGCCAGGCGCCAGCTGCTTGGCCGTTTCCAACTCTCTCGCACTCTCTTGGAAATGCTCGGTGGTCAACAAAACCCGGCCCAGCACGTGATGTGCCTCAGCGTTATTAGGTTCGATCTCGACGGCTAGTTTCGCGAGCGACGCAGCTTCCCCCAACTGGTTCCCGTCGATATCGATGCGAGCCAGTTCGATCATGGCCGGAACATGCTGCGGAGATATTTGAAGCTCCTCCTGGAATTCTTTTTGCGCCTCGGCATTCTTGCGCTCAAACTGAAACAGAGTACCCCGAAAATAGTGGGTATTCGACTCCCGCCCGTAGTGCGACAGTAACCGGCTCGCGTATTCATCCGCTCGATCAAACTCATGCGCGGGCAGCGATGCGTAGAGTGCGGCCTGGCCGGCCAGCCAAACCATCTCGCGCCGTGGCGGCGGATATTCCTCGGGAAGACTCGTCATGCGAAGCGAGGCTAAGCCCATGGCCTCCGCCAACGCCGGGCTGCGCCGCAATTTTCCTGCCTCGGTCGCCAGCAGATAGAGCGCTTCAACGAATTTGCTATCCCGGGCGAGCAGAAGTGCCATGTGGAAGGTAGCCACGTCGATCAGGTCGGCGGTGCCAGGCCATCCTTGTCGTGCCCAAGCCTGGAAGTGTCTCAGGGCGCGGTTGTAATCATGCGTCTCGTACTCGCAGAGACCCAGGAACGCAAGGGCGGGTCCTGATTTGGGCGCAATCGCGACAAATCGCCTGAAGGCAGTCTGGGCCTCAGGGAAACGATCCTGCTCGTAGAGCAGGCTCCCCAGCCACCACCAGCCTTCACTCCACGACGGACGCAGCCGTACTGCCTGGGAGTAGAGCTCAACTGCAGCACCAACACGATCCGCAACGCGGGCTTCATCCGCCTGCTTCGTGATTTGTGGAAAGCTCTGAGGACTGGCCGGAGAGTTGGGGTTTGCGCCCAGGAAAAACGCCAGGAGGGGAACCACCGCGAGCATAGGGTGAACTATACATGGGGTGGCCCTTGCGGGCCACCCCATGATGCACTAGTTAGAACGAGTACTTCACTCCCATTTCGAAGATGCGATGTCCGAAGCGGTACTTGGCGACGCCGAAATCCGGGGTGGTCAATTTACCGGTAGCATCGAAATTTAGCTTGAGGTTGTTGTCGCCATTGGTGAAGGACAACAAAGAATGATTGAGGAAGTTGAACGCCGCGAATCGGAACTGCACAGCCTGCCGCTCGGTGATTTTGAAGTTCTTGGAGACTGTCAGATCGCTGTTCCAGAACCTCGGACCCGGCATATAGGGCGCGCTGCCTGTGCCCAGCGCGCCAAGGGGCGCCGGTCCGAAGCAGTTCGGGTTCAGGAATTGGTCCTTCTTCAGACCGCCTGTCGGGTTGCAGGTGATTAGCGGGTACAGAGTTATGTCAGGCGTACCCAGCAAGCTGATGTTGTTTCCCGCTTGCGTGAGGTTGAAATTCAAGCCACCGCTGCCGGATTGGTTGGTTAACTGCGCCCCACTCTCAATTTGCGTGATGCCCGAGATCTGCCAGCCTCCCACGACGTTCCGGAGGAAGGCGTGACCGTTCATCCTGGGCAGGTTGAAGACGTAGGCCAGACTCAGCGCTTGGGCGCGATCAATCGGGGATACACCCCACAGATAATGTGCGCCGTAATCCGGAAGCGTACCCGTCAAGGTTCCATTATTAAGGTTCCAGGCGTCGCCCAGCGCTTTGGACCAAGTGTAGTTGGCTTGCATGCTGAGGAAGCCCACGTTGCGCTGCAAACTGGCCTGAAGAGAGTCGAACTGCTGCTTGCCCGCAGTCACGCTACCCGTGATGTTTTGATAATTTTGGAAGGGCCGGAAGGGTTGCTGGCAGCCGGAGGAAGTGCAGGTAGAACTAAGCGAGCCCAGGGGTATGGCGTTGAGGTTGACGGTTCCTTGCAGGAGCTCCGAGTGGTTGCCGACGTAGGAGAGCTCCATTCTGAACTTCGCCGGCAATTGCTGGTCGACAGTCAAACTGTAGGAGGTTACAAGGGGCTGCTCGTCGTCCCTGGGGTTCATCACCGATATGGCCTTGAGCCCGGGTCCCAGGCCCTTGCCATATACAGGCTGGCCTGCGCAGGGAGGAACTGTGCAGTTGACAACCCCGTGCGTGTCGATGTCTTCCCAGGTTGGACACAGGGGATCATTAAACCCGCACGACCAACCCACGGAGCCTTGCGCTGTCTGCGCCGGCCCGGTGTAGGTATTACTCTGGATCGAGTCGTAGGCGCGGTACTTGCCCCACCCGCCGCGGAGAATCGTCCTGCCCGTACCGAACAGATCAATGGCAGCGCCGACGCGTGGAGAGAAGAAAAACATCCGGCTTTTCGCACCCGAGAGAGGAACACTGTGGTCCAGTGAGTGCCAAAGTACGCCCGTGTTGTCGTCAGGCGTGGAAGCCGGATTGTACTTCGCCGGATCGAAGATTGCGATGCCAAAAGAATTGTTGGCATACGGCTTGGCGTAGTGTTCGAACCGCATACCATAGTCGACGGTGATTCTTCGAGTTAGCTTCCAGCTGTCCTGCGCGTAGAAAGCCGCAATGTTCTGAGCCAGATTGGTCGGCGGTGGAAGTGCCTGTTCAAAGTAGCCGTCGCTGCCAATGCCCATCAGCATGTCCGCATAGTTGTTGCCCGAGACTGAATTCCATGGGTCGTAGGTAAGGGCGCCCATAAACTGACCCCAGTTGTCCTGCTTGTTATAAACGTGTTCATAATAGAAGCCGTACTTCGTGGTGTGGGTCTTGATCACCTTGGTGAGGTTTTCCGCCACGCTCGGGTTGCCCTTGTAGGCGATCATCGTGGGGTGAAAGTCATGGCCGATTTCGCCGATATTGGGAATGCTCTGACCCCAGCTGATCATGGCCGGCGTATCCGGGTTGTTATAAATGCCGGTCAACGGGAAACCGGCTTCCTTGCGCAGGATTTTCGAAGGGTCGGTCGGTGAGCTGGGAAAGTTGATATAGGTGTAGCCGAACCTGGTCTCGCTCGTCATCGTCGGCGAAAAAACATGTACAAAGCTGGCCCCAACAAAATCTGAGCCATTAGCCCCCACCACGTTACTGGGCGCGGGAACCACCCAGTCACCCGAGTTGGTCCACAGGCCAAGAGGCATGTTTGCGGTTTCGCGCTGGCGACTCCAGGAAACGTACACCTTGGTATTGTCGCTGATGTTCCAATCGCCGCGGACCACGTTCTGCCACGAGTTCTGGGGTACCGAGAGGGCCTGGATGTAGTTGAAGCCCTGCCCGTTCGGAGTACTGATGGTGGGGGCGGGCAGGTAGTTCTTCATCAACAGCAGGCCATTGGGGTCAATACAGGCTGGCGCTAGGACGCCTCCTGTGATGGTGCAGCCCTGGGCTGCCCGCGCGTCGAATCCTAACCTGGAGCCCGCCGCCGGCGCCGTGGGAACTGTGCCCATACCGAATCGCCCGACGCTGCCGCCGTATGTATTTAGGGCGCTGAAGTCGCCATTCAGCATGTCCGCAGTCGGGACAAAAGCGCGATTGACGCCGCCATCCAAAGTCTGATGGTAATTCTCGTAGCCCTCGAAGAAGAACAGTTTCTTGCGGCTCTTGTTCAGGCCGGTCCCCGGAATAAGCACCGGACCTCCGATATTGAATCCGGGATAGTAGTAGGCACTTTGGCCCTTTAGTGAGCCCGGGCTAAAGCCGGAAGTAGGGTCGGCCTCGATGCTCTTGTTAAAGGCATCTTCGGCGTTGAGCGCGGTGTTGCGGGCGTAGATGTAAGCCTCGCCATGAAACGTGCTGCCGCCGGACTTGGTAACGGTGTTTACCACCACCGGACCTTTGGGATTCTCGGATGAGAAGTTCGAAGTCAGAACCTTCACCTCCGAGATCATGTTGGGATTGGCATTCACCGGAGTCGCGTTGCCGGCCGAGCCGGGATCGTAGGTATGCTGCCCGTCCTGAGTGATGTCCACGCCTTGCCCATTAATGTTGACGCCGCTGAGCCCGCCCGCATTCGAACCGACCGCAAAGCCGTTAATGCCGACCACTTCGCCAGTGTAGGCCGCCCGGTTTACCCCTAGGTTTGCCGCCATGATCGATCCTGGCAGAAGTTTGAGATATTCGGCGGAATTGCGGCCGACGAGTGACAGATCCTGCAAGTCCTTGGAGGAGATCAGGGCCGACTTCTCGCCTGAGTCGATGGTGGCAACATCGTTCGCGAACGCGTTTACCTCGACCGTTTCCGAAACCGCTCCTATGTTGAGTTCGATGTTCATGGTCCGGCTGTCGCTGCCGTTCAGCATGATGCCCGAACCCTGCCACTTCTTGAAACCTTTCATTTCCACCGTTACCTGGTACGTGCCGGCGGGTAAGGTGGACACGGTGAAGAACCCGTCCGCGTTGGTCACGGTTTTTCGGGTCTCTCCTGACGCCGAGTTCCTGACCGCTACGGTCGCTCCGGATACAACCGCACCGCTGCCATCCCTTACCGACCCGTTGAGGGTAGCGAATATCGATTGGGCGGAGGCTACGGGCAAGATCAGAAGCAACGCTGCTAGAAGGCTCAGAGCCCCAAATATCCGTCTCATCGGATACCTCCTTACGATCAACTAGGACCGTAAACGATTACGTAAACGTGTACACAACCAACGGAGGCGTATTTAATGCGGAGTTATAGGGGCTTGTCAAGCTTTTTGTATATTGTCTATAGCCTTTTTAGATTAGCGATAAATCTGGTCCGAGAACCAATTGCCCGACCCGCCCCTCTTCCCTGGTCGGAAAACAGCTACCTATCTCGTGTTTCTCTCTTGTGATCCGCCCTCTTGGAAATAACAGAAAACTATGGAGTTTCACCGCATCGCTCGCAAGGGATAGCGAGCAGCGACTGTCCCGAACATTCGTCCCAGCCGCCCGAGCCGGCCCAAGGACTTGCTAAAATACGCGCGATCTCATGGGCAGATTCCGTAATGTCGTTCTGGCGACGCTCATCGTCCTGTCTCAAATGTCTTCCTCGTCACCTCCGGCTACTGGTGTCGAGAATCCGGGCAAGCCGTGGACGGCTGCCATTTCTCTGCCTGCCACGCAGAACAATGCCAAAACACAGTCTATAAATTCCGCTGCGAAATCCCGATTGCATTTCCGGGACATGGCAAATCAGGCGGGCCTTCTAACGATTCCGCGTTCACGGCCGGACCGACGTTACGTCGTCGAGACGATGGGCGGCGGCGGCATTGCGCTGCTCGACTGCGACAATGACGGGAAGCTCGACATCGCCGTGGTCAACGATTCCACTATCGAACAATATCTAAAAGGCGGCGACTTGATGGTCACGCTGTACCACCAGGACATGACGTCAGGAAGTCTCCAGTTCACGGATGTGACGCGATCCGCCGGCTTGAACACGACCGGTTGGGGAATGGGGATTGCCGTCGGTGACTTCGACAACGACGGCCTCCCGGATCTATACGTGACCGGTTACGGACACAATGTCCTATATCGCAATCTGGGCAGCTGCAAATTCGAGGACGTGACCAAAAAAGCGGGTTTGCCGGTGGGCGGCTTCAGCACCGGCGCGGCCTGGGCCGACTATGACCGGGACGGACATCTTGATCTGTTTGTCGCGCGCTACGTTCGGACCGATGTTCATCACCTGCCAGAGCCGGCGCAATCGTTCGGCTACAAGGGGGTGCTGGTCGAACTGCCCGACAGCATGGAAGGGGAGACCGACTTTCTGTTTCGCAATCGCGGCGACGGCACCTTCGAGGATGTGTCGGAGAAGGCGGGCTTAAATGATCCTCACAAGCTCCACGGAATGGGCGTGACATGGGGAGATTACGACAATGATGGCTGGCCTGACCTGTTCGTAACCAACGATTCGGGCTGGAACTTTCTGTATCACAACAAGCAGGATGGTACGTTTGAAGAAGTATCTATTCTTTTGGGCACAGGACTGGGTCCGTTTGGACAGAGCTACGGCAACATGGCTGCGGATTTTGCAGATTTCGATCGCGACGGCAAGCTCGATATCTTCGTCACTCGGTTCGGCAATCAACCGGCTAGCCTTTATTGGAACCGTGGGGCTCAATTCGTGGACGTTGCAGACAAGGCGAAAGTTGCCGGTCCAACCATCGCTCCCGTGAAATGGGGCGTAGGATTTGGTGATTTTGACAATGACGGCTGGCCTGATATTTTCATGGCCAACGGAAACTTCTCGTCTTTGATGGACACGCTGCCGAACGAAGTCAGGTACGCCGAACCGATTCAGCTGTTTCGTAATTTGGGTGACCGGACATTTGAGGAGATTGCGGAAAGTGCAGGACTCAATGACGGGCCCTTGCACTCCCGCAGGGGTACGGCATTGGGAGACTTGAACAATGATGGCAATCTCGACATCGCGGTATTCAATGCGGCCGGACCGCCTTCTTTGTTCATCAACCAGGCGTCGAATTCGAACCACCGGGTACTCTTCCGTTTGATCGGGACCAAGAGCAACAGCGCTGCCATCGGTGCGCGCGTCGCGGTTACCACCTCGAAAATGACGCAAATCGACGAAGTCCGTGGGGGTGGCAGTTACAACTCGACGAACGATACGCGGCTGCACTTTGGACTGGGAAACGATAAGGTCATCGACAAGGTCGAAGTGCAATGGCCCAGTGGATTGAAACAGGAATTTCTTAGCCTGGCGGGAGACGCAATCTATGAGATCACGGAAGAGCGCGGCATTAAGAAGACGACTGCGCTTCCTGCTTTTTGATCATGCCATCCCCCGGGAGCCTCTTCGCTGGATCAGGCGCGCTCTTGCAGATACCGATCGAAGGAAAGGCCGCTTGCTTTGACATACTTCTTGTGAAAACGAGCCATCTCCGTTAACGTTTACAGCGGGCATGGCAGATGAGCCATCGCAAACGGTCAAGCTGGCTAATCAAGAGCAACGGCTAAGAAAATGGGCAAACACACAGCTACCCTCTTCGATATTGCAGGCGCGCTGGGTGTCTCCACCGGCACCGTGCATCGGGCGTTGCACGACCACTCCGGGGTTAGTCCCATGACCAAGGCGAGGGTCTTGCAGATGGCCAGAACTCTGGGCTACCGGCCAAACCTCGCGGCACGGTATTTGTCCTCCAAACGAAATCTTCGGGTATCGGTGAATACCCTCAAAGGAACCACATCCTTTTGGGATGAGGTTCGCGCAGGCGTCCGTGACGAGGCCCGGTCGTTGCCCATGGAAAATGTGGAAATCGAGTTTAGAACCTATCCCCATCTCGGAGAAGGTGAGGAAGAAGCTTTCGAAGCTGCCATCGAGCAACACGTGGATGGAATCATCACCTTTCCCAGTCGTCCCCGGGAGCTACGCTCCTGGATAAGGCGTGCAGCGCGTTCCCGAATTCCGGTTGTGTGCGTAGCCACTGACGCTCCCAACAGCGGTAGATTGGGAATCGTCTCCATCGATACGCTGGCCAGCGGATCAATTGCCGCCGATCTTATGGGACGGTTTCTTCGTGGGCAAGGACAAGTTGCGGTTACGCTGTTCGATATGTCGATAACCGAGCATGCAGAGAAGTACAGCGCATTTGAGAACACCTTGCGCTCTTTTTATCCCAATATGCGGTTGATGAAACCGATTGAAGATCACGATATCGAGTCGGAGACGTACAGCAAGAGCCGCAAATTGTTCGAGGAATGCCCGGACTTGACGGGAATCTATGTTACGACCGAAGCTTCGATCCCGGTGCTGAAAGCCGCCCGGGACACGGGCCTTCTAAACCGTCTCACTGTCATCGCCACTGATCTGTTTCCCGACCTCGTGCAGGAAATCAGATCTGGCGCGGTAATAGCGACGATTTACCAGCGCCCTCGCAGTCAGGGGCGAATGGCCTTCCGTATGCTGCACGAGTTCCTCATGGAAGGCGAGCGTCCCTCTCATCAGACCACGTTGGCTCCCCACCTGGTTATGCGAGGGAACGTTGATTTCTTTTTGCAGCGACAAGCGCAAGAATCGCTGAAGGACAAGGTGTTCCAACTCCGGGAACCAACGCGAGAGTTGACGGAGGACTTCGGCTAGACCAGCTGAC
>Ga0193733_1000319_pt1 | contig 16683 bp, 14 predicted proteins | sample U1s2metaG_FD_145076 | JGI IMG/M metagenome (GOLD analysis project Ga0193733, IMG submission 145076) | Soil microbial communities from a riparian zone of the East river system, Colorado, United States - U1s2 | ecosystem: Environmental > Terrestrial > Soil > Riparian zone | place: USA: East River...
TCGGGAGTGGTGGTGACAGTGCTTGCCACCAAGTATCTCTACGAACGAGATTCCGCCGAAAGCAGAAAACCGCCGCGCAGCCTGCAGAGCGCCACCTGGGAAACCATAGGCGCTCATTCCCTGACCCTGTTTCTCCTGGTCACCGGGCTTTGCTGGGCTGGCGTCTACATCCATGCCGACCCAGAATCGAAATGGGGACAGGTCGTCGGCAACGTTCTCTCCGAGTGGACCCAAATTCTGGCCTTGGTCATCATGACCAAGCGCCTGATGGAGACGCATTCGAAAGAAAGTCGCAAATGATACGCTCCAAGAGTTGAACGGTAGAATCCCTTCCGCTCAGACCCTGCCGGTCAACGCCAGTATCACCACAATCAGCAGGACCAAACCCAGGCCGCCGCTTGGGTAATATCCCCAACTGCCGCTGTACGGCCAGGTGGGGAGGGCGCCGAGCAACAACAAAACCAAAAGGACGATCAAGATAGTTCCCATGGTGTTCTCCTGAAATGCTAGACGATTAACCTCGGCTGCGAATCTACAGGCGCGGTCCTGCGCGAACAATAAGGAAAAGACTGTAGCGGGCAGGGGAACTAGGCTTAGAAACCGACAAATATTTGCGCATCGGAGAGGAACTACGGCCGGGCATGCTCCGGCACGCGAGGCTCAGAGCTCCAAACCAGTGGACCCGCTTGCGGATAAATCCTTGGATTTCCCTGAGTAACCCACCCGCTTTACCGGCCTGCCTATCTATCGGTCTGTGCCGAGACCGTCGTGCCTGGCCACGCTGGGTGCAGCGTCGTGCGAATCATATCCATGAGTTCGTTGTTGTCGGCTGGCTTTTGCAGGAAAGCACGAGCCCCCGCCTTCAGGGCGCGTTCCCGATTGTGCTGTGGATCACGCGCCGTCAAGACAATGACGGGGATCACGGAAAGAGTTGCGTTCTGTTGTAAGCGGTCCAGCACAATGAAGCCATCCCCTGCGGGCAGGCCAATGTCGAGAATGATCAGGTCCGGCCGCTCTTTCTGAGCCATGGCTATCGCGGAGAAGCCGTCGGTGGCATATGCGGTATCGAAGTGGCTGGCGCGCAAGCGCAGGTTTAGACCGTGCCTCAGGTCAGCATCATCGTCAACGATCAGGATTTTAGGTTTGTCCATGGTGTTCTTCTCCTGTGCGCCGGTTAAACCGGCGAGGTGTAGTGAATGCAAAAGTCATACGAATGCGAACTAGCGACCCACATCGGCCCCGAGTCATGCGGAGCCGCTCGCGAGGGCGGCGTCGAAGCGTTGACAGGGGAACCTGCGGGCCGGGTATTCAGCCGCGTAAGAAACCTCCTCCGGGACGCCGACGCTGTAGGACAAAGCGGAAGCTCCATCGGGTGCACCGATATCGCGAGGTGTGCCAGAGTCCCGCGCGGTCAGAGACCCCGTGCACGTACGGAAACACCTGGCGCGGGAACCGGGAGATCCCAGGTTCACCCAGGGCCGCAGTAGCCTTGTGACGCATCGGGAAGTCTAAGGACCTACGCCCATGACGAACGGACCTGGGAAGTCGGACAGACCTGCAGTGCCGGAGAAGTCCCTGAACAACGCCGGGCCACCGGCTGCGGAAGGGATGGAGGGAAGAGGTCTGGCCACAGGGAACCTGCCCCAGCAAAACGCGTCCCGGACACCGAGCCGGGAAGACGCGCGCAGTGCGCTGGAGCGGGTACGTCAAGCAGCAAGTAAGGATGAGAAGTTGCGGTTCACGCCACTCCTGCACCACATCTACAACCTGGAAACGCTGCGCATGGCCTACTTCAGTTTGAAGAAGGAAGCCGCGCCCGGTGTGGAGGGAGAGACGTGGCGACACTACGGCGAGACCCTCGAGGACAACCCCCAGGACCTCTCCCCTAGGCTGAAAGCTCATGTGTCTGGGTCATCGGCGGGTTGGCCGCCGGCTTTAGAGGGAACCCGGTGTGGATTAACCAAACGGCATAGATCCGCACAGCACCTCAGCCCGCCGCGCCCTCCCGAAGGGCATGTCCTTTCGCGCCGGAAAGCTCGCAGGCATGGCACCCGCCTTCGGCTGGTCGCGACTAAAGAAGAAATCATTTCCTGCCGAAGAAGCCCCTGTGCCGTTGCGCCGTAAAGGGTAGATCGTGACCGCGCTGGCTGGCCGAAAAGGCCGGAAGGGATCGATGCATCATGGAGCCGATAGACCTCGGTGAGAGTCAGAAGATTCAGTCCCATTCCTCAAATTCAGCGCCCATTCCTGACCCCAGCCCTCCGCGAAAAATATTATGGGTTAAAGCCGAAGCACTGGAGCGGCTGGGCGGGGATGAGGATCTTCTTCAAGAGGTATGCCAGATTTTCTTGCAGGAATCGCCAAAGCTGTTGCAACAGCTGCGACAGGCCATCGCCGATGCTGATCCGGAAGCGCTTATGCGAGCCGCTCATAGTCTCAAGGGAGAACTTGGATATCTGGGTGCCGCAGAGGCTACGCAAGCCGCACGGGAGCTGGAGGATATGGGGCATCAGAAGAATCTGTCTCGGGCCACGGAGGTGTTCGCTATTTTGGACCGGGAATTTGCCGCTTTGTGTCTCGCCCTGAAAGAATCTCCCGGAGCGACATCGTGAATAGTGTGCCAGCCGGTGGAAAATCGCCACCCGACACCGTGTTGATCGCCGAAGACGATCCCATTTTCCGGCGCATCCTTCAGAGTTGGTTGCAGAAATGGAACTACCACGTCATTGCCCTGGAAAATGGCCTCGATGCCTGGCGCACTCTCGAACCGGAGGATGGTCCGCAGATGGCAATACTCGATTGGACCATGCCGGGCATGGATGGCATTGAGGTATGCCGCAGAATTCGGAAACAGCAAAAAGGGCCGTACAAATATGTCCTGCTGCTCACGGCCAAGGACAGCAAGGAGGACGTCGTAGCCGGTCTGGAAGCGGGGGCCGATGACTATCTCACCAAGCCTTTTGATGTGAACGAGCTGCACGCTCGGGTGCGCGCCGGCAAGCGAATCCTGCAACTGCAGGGCGCCTTGTTGAAAGCCCACACCGATCTGCAGTTCGAGGCCGCGCACGACCATCTGACCGGACTGTGGAATCGAGGCGCGATCATGGATCTGTTGCACAGGGAAACTCAGCGCGGCGCAAGAATCGGCGTGCCTGTGGGAGTGATCATGGCGGACCTCGACCACTTCAAGCGAATCAATGACTCCTACGGGCATCCAACCGGTGACGCCGTGTTGCGCGAAGTAGGCCGGCGCCTGGAGGAGTCGGTGAGAAATTATGACTACGTGGGCCGCTACGGAGGGGAAGAATTCCTGATCATATTAGCAGAGTGTGCACCCGCGGATCTGATCGTCAGAGCGGAACGAATACGGAATTACATCTCCGAAAAGCCGGTCCCTACCGATTCGGGGCCGATTTCGGTGACCATCAGCATCGGAGTGGCGGCACAGCCCCCGGCTGGCTCCGAGCTGCGCAAGGAAGAAGAGGAACTGGTGCGGGCCGCCGACACTGCTCTTTATTCGGCCAAGGCCAACGGCCGGAACCGGGTGGAACAAGCCCCCGGACTCTGCCCAGAGAGCCTGGCGCGGGCAGAAGTGGCCCCATCATAGGGGCAAGGTTGCTGGACTGATTCTGGCACATTCGTGCTATTCCCAGGAATCGGACGAACCCTTATTTTCATTGACGAGCAGTTCTGGGGGAGGGCTGCCCGGGCGTCCGGCGACTCGCAAGAGTCGGGACGCCCGTTAAATTTTTGGGGTGAACCTGCCATATTACCTGACGCCCGCTGGTTTCAAGATTCTGACCGCAAAGGAGGGTAAAGCAGAGAATGAACGCCTGGCACGACTAGCGCTGGTATTTTCCCATCCACTCTGCTTTACCCAGGATACGACCTTCCATCGCTTGTTCTACTTCCTGTTTGCTCGCGCCCGGTTTGAGCCCGAGTTTGCCGCTCAGGGCGTAGAGTTTGTAGAAGTAACGATGAGGTTTGCCCGGAGGGGGGCAGGGACCGTTGTAGCCGATCTTGCGGAAGTCGTTGCGCCCTTGCCGTTCGCCGCTCGGCAGTTCGTCAATCTTGCTTACACTTTCCGCCAAACTGTTTGTGGCTGGCGGTAGGTCGAATAGCACCCAGTGGGTCCAGGTCCCGGCGGGAGCGTCCGGATCATCGGCAATCAGCGCAAAGCTCTGTGTGCCCGGAGGTGGATCGGTCCATGAGAGTTCAGGCGACACATCGGCACCATCGCAGGTGAATTTCTTCGGGATCTCACCCTGATTGGCAAAACTCGTACTGGAGATCGCGAATGCCATCGGCACGATCACTGGGTAGAGATAGTGAAGTTTACCGTAATGCGAGCCTCAGTTTCGACCGCCTGACCGGATTGCAGGTAAGGTTTGAAGCGCCACTGCTTCACGGCTTCGCGGGCGGCGGCCGAAAGAATCGCAGGTCCGCTGAGTATATGGAGATCCTGGATATTTCCATCCCGTCCAATTAAAGCCTCGAGCACCACTGCGCCCTGAACTTTCATCTGTTTGGCCAGAAGGGGATAGTTAGGTTCAACCGGACGGGACAGGATCTCCGCGGCTCCGGGGGACAGATGAACCCGTCCGGTGGCGTCGGCGACTTCTCCGGAATCGGAAGAGGCACGGGCCGTAGTTACCGGTGTTCTGGGCTGCAGATCCACCTTGACCGCATTTGTGCCGGCCTGAACTGTCCGGTGCTCGTCGCCAGCCACCACTTCGACCTCCAGAGGGGGAAGTACGGTTCGGCTGGTAACTACCGGCGCCAGTCCAGGGGCCGGAGTTGGGGTGACCGCTGCTGGCGGCGTGCGAGGCCTGGCTTTAGAACGCTCTGCAGTGGTTGCTTTTGCCGCGGTAGTCGTGGCTCGGGTTTGGGCTTGGGTTTGTCCCTCCGGCGCAGTCTGTTCCACTGGTTCCGCTTCCGATAACGTGGCTGGCGCCGTGGGGAACCAGAAGTCACGGTCTTTCACCAGAACCAGGATCAACGCCAGGAGCAGAATGGCCAGGGCGATGAGCATCTGCCGGCGCTGCTTTTGTTCTGAATTATCCCCGAACGTCGGGGACAACTCGGTTAATTCGTTCTCCTCCGGCAAGGACATGACGACGAGGCCTCCCGCCCGTGGGGGGACGGGCCTGCCGACTAGTATGCCTTGAAATTTCCTTGGAGGCTAGCGAAACCAGCGGGGTCATGGTGGACAGTCCCTGGTGACTATTCGAGGATGATCGTCTCCCGTTTCGCGATCTAGGCGATCTCCTTTGTGGTCTTTTTCGTGAAAGATTTTAGCCGCCTAGACGACGCTAAGACCGCAAACCAGAGCTCCGGGCAGCTTGCAGGGGGAAACGGAAAAAAACAGCGCCCGGCTCGCGCTTGCGGCCGGGCGCTTAACTCGACTTTGTTATTTCAGACCCGCTTAGGCGGACTTCTTCAGGTCAGTTGGGAAGGCGAGAATCTTCCCACGTTGCTCTGCTGGTATCCATTTCACTTTCGGTTTGAAGCTTGCGGGAATGTAAAACTCGATCACCGGTGCCATAACCAACCTCCGATCCATAGCAGGTCGCCCGCCTTACTGCCAACTCACCTCGACGGGTGTTCTGCTCAATTACCCGGTTAGATGCGAGTGGAGCAGCAAAGTATCAGGAACTAAGTCAGGGATGAGGCGCAACTTTCGGACCGAAACCGGGTTGCCGAGAGGGGAAATTCAGCAGGCGAGTTGATCGCGCGTCAGCTTCAACCCAGTAAGATTTCCCAGCACCGTGACGGCAATCGACTCGGTCTGGAAAAACTCGTTCGCTAGGACGGTTAATTCTTCCGCCGAAACCTTCTCGATGCGTTCGATCAGTTCGTCTAGACCGTAAAAGTGATCGAAGTACATTTCCTGGCGTGCCAGGTTGGACATGCGGGCGCTCGATGATTCCAGCGACAGCATCAGGCTACCCTTCAGCTGGTCTTTCGAACGCCGCAACTCTTCTTGAGGAACCGGTTCTGACTTCAACTTGCGGAATTCGGAGACAACCGACTGCACTACCTTACCTGCCGACTCGCGCGAGGTTCCTGCATAGACCGATAAGCACCCGGTATCACGATAGGGCGACAGATCACTGTAGATCGCGTAGGCGAGGCCCTGGCGTTCGCGAATGTTCTGGAACAGCCGCGAGCTCATGCCTCCGCCGAGCAAGGTGTTCAATATGTAGGATGCATGTCGGTTTTCGTGGGCAATCGGGTGCGAAGGCACCCCCACGCAGATCTGCACCTGCTCCAGGGATTTCTTGTTGCGCATGATGATGCGGGGCACGATCTTCGGCTCTGGGCTGTGGAAGCCGTTCTTTACCGGCTTCATCTGGTCGAAGTGTCTGGCCACCAGCTCCACGAATTGCTCGTGCTTAAAGTGGCCCGCGGCGCAAATGATGACGTTGCCGGGCGCGAACCGCTGTCCATAGAAATCGAGTACTGCATCGCGCTCGAACTTTTTAACCGTGTCCTTGGTTCCAAGAATCGGTTTGCCGAGAGGGTGATCTTTCCAAAAGTTCTGGGTAAAGATTTCGTGGACAAGGTAGTCGGGATTGTCCTCGTCCATTTTGATCTCTTCAAGGATTACACCCCGCTCACGCCCGATGTCCTGCGTGTCGAATACGGGGTTCAGCACTAGATCGCTGAGAACGTCCATGGCGATGGGCATGTGCTCGTCCAGCACCTTAGCGCTGAAGCAAACGCACTCCTTGGCGGTGAATGCGTCCATGTTGCCGCCAATCGAGTCCACTTGGCGGGCAATTTCCTCCGCGGTGCGGTGCTTGGTGCCCTTGAATACCATGTGCTCGATAAAATGCGAGATGCCATTCAATTGCAGGTCTTCATCCCGGGACCCGGTCTTGATCCATATCCCGATGGAGGCCGAGCGAATGTGTTCCATCTCCTCGGTGATGAGGGTCAGGCCGTTGGGCAGAACTTCGCGACGTATGTTGCGCACTTCTTGAACCATTGGCGTATTTCGAAAGGGCTGCGAACCAAAGACCTCGGCCAGAACCCCTAAGGTATTGTTGCACACCCTGCCCAACTCCGGCGAATTCATCATTATTGATTTAGAATCAAGTAGTTATGGGTATTTACGAAGAGCGGTCCAACCCGCTGGGTAGGCTTTTCCTCCGATCCTCTACAATCACATAGATCGCATAGATGGATCGGGTCGGTTGGACGAATGGATCAGGATACGCACAACTCGCTGTTGGGGCTTCAGATGCCAGAGCTCTCGGCGCTGGTTGAGGAGTTCGGCCAGCCCTCGTACCGGGCGCGCCAGCTGTTCGAGGCGCTTTACCATCAACGCGTCGAAACCGCCGAGCAAATTTCGACCCTGCCGCAGGATTTTCGCCGGAGCCTGACCGAGAGAGGATTCGGAGTAGGCCTGCCCGGCATTGAAAAAAAGTTCATTTCGAGCGATGGCACAGTGCGCTATCTGGTGGCATGCGCCGACGGGCAGACCGTAGAAACCGTATGGATGCCGGAAGGGGACGGGGGAGAAGCCGGAGACGGCAGCGACGCCGGTGTTCAAACCGGAGCCGCGGGGCGCACCTGGGAACGTGCCACCATTTGTGTTTCCAGCCAAGTCGGTTGCGCGGTGGATTGCCAGTTCTGCCTGACCGCACTACTCGGCATCAAACGGAACCTTACGGCGGGGGAAATCGTGGGGCAGGTGTGTGCGGTGCTCAATGACCAGCGGGTTTCGCCTCCCCATGAGCGGGTGAACTTGGTCTTTATGGGGATGGGCGAGCCATTGCTCAATTACGACAATTTCATGAAAGCGGTGCGCCTTCTGGTGGAAGGAGTCGGCATCCCAGAATTGCGCATGACGGTTTCGACGGCAGGCATCGCGCCACGCATCTACGATCTTGGGGCTGAATCTGTGCGCCCCAAGCTCGCAATTTCGCTCAACGCTTCGAACCACGATTTGCGAAGCCGCCTGATGCCGATTAATCGGAAGTGGAATTTGGAAAGGCTAATTTCCGCGGCTCGCGATTTTCCCCTGCGGAACCGGGAGAAGGTGACCTTTGAGTACGTCCTCCTGGATAAAGTGAATGATTCGGCGGAGAACGCCCACGAGCTGGTGGAACTGATTCGAGGAGTACGGGCCAAGGTAAATCTTATCGCTCTGAATCCTGGACCCGGAATTGCATTCCAGACCCCGGCCCGGGAGCGCGTCCTCCAGTTCCAGAATATTTTGATGGCTGCCGGGGTACCTGCGTTCGTGCGCCGTCCTAGAGGGCGGGATATTTACGCCGCCTGCGGACAACTGAAACGAACCGTGGAACTATCGCCGGGGCGCTAGCTGGACCCGGCTCGATGGGCTTTGCTTTGGGGCTCTGTTTTGGCGAGGGGGATCTGGGGGGCAGGGAGCATGACCCGCTCGATGGCTGCGAATAGGTCGTTCGGGTTAATGGGCTTCGAGATGTAGTCGTCCATCCCGGCGGCGAGACAGCGCTCGCGATCCCCGACCATGGCGTGAGCGGTCATGGCGACAATGGGAATGTGCTTGGCCGGCGATGGCTCCGGAGCGGGAATTGATTCCAGTTTACGAATCTGGGCGGTGGCCTCAAGCCCGTCCATTTCCGGCATTTGCACATCCATCAGAATGAGGTCGAAGGGGTGTTGTTGCCAGGCGGCGAGGGCTAGCTTTCCGGTCACGGCCTGAACTACGGTATGCCCTTGTTTCTCCAGGAATCGGGCCGCCACTTTTTGGTTGACCAGGTTGTCTTCCGCCAGCAGGATCTTGTAATGCTGCTGGTGGGGGGCTACAGAAGCGGCCGGGCTTGGGGATTTGACCGGTACGCGCTCTCCCATTACAGCGAGTTTGATGGCTTCGAGAAGCTCAGCTCGTTTGATGGGCTTGGGTAAATAGGTTTTGACGCCCAGATCCGTACGCCGCGTGGCTTGGCTTTTTGAACCGCCCGAGGTCAGCATCAGGATGACTGCTTTTGCCAGCCCCGGATCCTGCTGAATGCGCGCGGCCACGTCGAATCCGTCCACTTCCGGCATCTGCGCGTCGAGCAGGGCGAGGTGATAGGCATGCCCGGCAAGTTTGGCCGCTTCCAGCAACCCGATGGCTTGTTGTCCGCCCTGGGCTTGGTCGGTTTTCATATGCCAGTGGGTGAGGGTCTCGCTCAGGATGGTCCGATGGGTGGCGTTGTCATCCACAATGAGGACGGAAAGATCGCGAAGCATTTCCAGATCGAGGGGTGGGAGCCTGCGGTTTTGCAGACCGAAGGGCAGAGTGAAATGGAAGGTGCTGCCGTGGCCGAGCTGGCTTTCCACCCAGAGCCTGCCTCCCATCAAGGCCACCAGCCTGGAGGAGATGGACAGTCCCAGGCCGGTGCCGCCGTATTTTCGAGTCATCGAGCTATCCGACTGGGTGAAGGCCTCAAAGATGAGCTTCTGTTTTTCGGGGGGGATCCCGGGACCGGTATCGACCACGCTGAAATGAAAGACGGCCTGATCCCCGCGGTGGGACTCGAGCTCAACTTTTACCACGACTTCGCCGGTGGAGGTGAACTTGACGGCGTTGCCCACCAGATTGAGCAGGATCTGATTCAGCCTGCCTGGATCTCCCCGCAGAGCATCGGGCAGGTCGGGAAAAATGTGGCAGCTGAGTTCCAGGTGGTTTTGATGGGCGCGCAGGCTTAAGGCACTGATGGTGTCTTCCAGGGTGGTGTGCAGATTGAAATCAATGTTCTCCACGTCCAACTTGCCGGCTTCGATTTTGGAAAAATCGAGGATGTCATTGATGAGCAAGAGCAGGGAAGCGGCGGAAGACTTGACGGTGCTCAAGTACTCGCGCTGCTCGCGGGTGAGTTCGGTGTCCAGCGCCAATTCAGTCATGCCGATGATTCCATTCATGGGAGTACGGATTTCGTGGCTCATGTTGGCCAGAAACTCCCCCTTGGCTCGGCTGGCAGCTTCAGCGGCTTCTTTTGCCCTTTGCAGCTCCATCTCTGCCATTATTCTGGCGATAAACTGACCGATACTCTCCGCCACGGTTGTCATGGAATTGAGCGCGTCCTCGGTAAACGGCTGAGATGCAAACGTGGCGACCACCCCTACCACCTGATCGTTCATGATCAATGGCTGGCTGGCAAAAGCAACCACCTTCTCCTCTAGAGCCCACTGCTTGTCGGAGATGTTGGCATCATGCAGGGCGTCATTTGTGAAATAAGGCACACGCTGCTTTGCGATTCGGCCGACGTCAAGCGGCCCCGCGGGCTCGCCGGCAGGATGGTCCCTGAGCCCATCGGTTCCCGCACTGGCTGCCAGCTCCAGAACCTTGGTTCGGTCGTTAAGGTACCAAACGCCGACAAAGATCAAGTCGAGGTGACGGACGAAGGCTTCGGCGCAAAGTTTCAAGCCGTCACGCAAAATGCTGCTCCGGGCCAGCCCCGCCACGATTTCAGCGGCAAAGGTGTCCACGCGTGCCCGCTTGGCCAACTCAACTTCTGCACGCCTGCGCTCGGTGACCACCGCTCCCAGGCAAACGCCCGTCAGCCCCAGCGCCAGCATGGCGAGTTGCAACCGGGGCAGTCCCTCCCCCTGGGCGTGGGTGACCCAAGCCGCGAACGTCATTCCAAAGTTGATGACAAACGTAGTGAGCGTGGCTCCCGAGAGACCGTGCCGGACCGCAACCCAGATGACCGGGATGAACAGGAGATAGAGCGGCTCATAGGGAATGGCCGGGGCAAAGCCGAACACGAGCCAGATGGCCGCCGCCACAGAGCCCGATTGAGCCGCTAGCTCCAGGATCTCGAGCCGGGTTACCCGGCGCCGCAGGCTCGGTGCCACCGGGCGAGCATCGGCCCTCTGCGTCATCCAGGAGTTGACCCGCGGGGCTACATACAACAGCAGAAACGGAGTAAAGGTAACAATCGAAATCGCATCGCTTTCCCACCAATTTACTATGGTCTTGAGGGCGTCGGACCGGCTGAGCAAGCCGTCTCCCACCAGGGTCAGTGTTCCGAGCAGAGCGCCAGGGATCGCCGCGGCCAGCATAACCAGGGCAAATCGTCCGACGTCGCGCAAGTTGCCGAGCTTCGGATCGATTCGCCACCGATCTCTCAGGATGGCCACGCCGCCGATGTAGAAAGCGTACACCGCAATCGCTCCTGGAGCTCCGCACCAGGAAATGATTGGCCGGTGATAGTTCAACACTGCCGCGGTGAGGGAAGAAATGAATACCAGAGGCGAATACCGCACTCCGCCATACAAGAGCAGGGCCAAGGTCAGCCCTACCGGCAAATACCAAGTCGGAGCCCCGGCCCAGTTCTGAGAGGCCGTCGAGGACCCGTCCAAAACCAGGAATGACACCAAGAAGATTCCCGCTAGCAGCAATTGTTTGTAGAGCGGGGCACGGCTCCACTTCGGCACCTCGCCGGAGATGTCGTCTGCTGGTACCTCAACCCGCCCGGATGGGTGGACGATCGGCTGGGCAGACTCTCGTGGCTGACGGCACTGATCCCCGCTGGGTATAACAGAAGTCCGGAAGTTCAAGGTCATCAGGGTACCGTTCGTCGTCCCATCCGGGGCTCGCGCTTTTCAAGGTGACTAGGGGAGCGTCGTAGACTTGTCCAAAGGGCTATGGCGATCTCGGAGCGGCTAAGAAATGGGTGAACCGCGAACCCGCCATCTTCCATAGTCCCAAAGGGTGGCCGTCGAAGAATCTGGTGACCGGGCACCTTGCATACCCTTGCGTCATCGGCTGCCGAGATCCTCGGCTTTAGTTCCACGGTCGGTCGAGAATGTTCAAGGAAATGTCGATGTCCCCTGAACCCAAACCGGCCACTAGGGATGCTGCAACGGACATTGAGCAGGGTGAGCAGAACCAGCAGAGCTAAAGGTCGGGCGCGCCTCCGAAAATGAGCGATTCTGCACAGTATTGCCAACCTACAATGAGAGAACCTAGAAAGGTCTCAAGGGAGCAGCTAGGCGTCAAACCAGGCGGCCTATCTGCCCTCTATGAGGCGGGTTCCCTCGAAGTTCGCGGCTAACAAACCGCGGCTCCCGGGCGAGCTGCATCCGATGGCCTGTCGCTTCCGAATCCGCCCCCTGCGAGCCATCATGATTACGACGCGGGGACGCGAGCCGGGCTTGGCCCTGCGCAGTCATGGCGAGCATTGGATGCTGTTACCGAGTGGCCGAACGGGAAGTGCAGCCTTCCGGGAACCCGATGGAATGGCTGGCTCATAATTTGCGTCAGTTGAAAAACGGCACGAGCGTTTAGGGTCAGCCGGTTGCGGTTGATTGATCGTGCCCGAATGACGGCAGCAACGGCTGCAAACCGTACGGCGGAGGGCTCGACATGGAATTCAATGCTGAAGCGGAGCTCCAGGACGAGGAGCGACGTGCTTCTCAGGCAGTGCAGCAGGTTGCAGGTGCCCATCATCTGCTGACCGTTTTGCGCGACCGGCTTGAGGTCTTGGAAAAACATCCTGAACTGGGCGAGGCGATTACGAAATTGGAGATGGCCTTGAGTACACTCACCGTGAATACGGGCGGGATGCTCTGACGGATTGTGGCTCGTGGTGCAGGCCTGCCCAGCCCCCCGCGGTGATGGTCATGCGGCACCTGCCGCGAAAGGCTCCTTCGATATCGCGCTCATGCCGCGATCCACTCTTCATCATCCGCGTCGGCCTCATGCCGACGGCTCCGGTCTTCGCGCTGGACTTCAGATGCGATCGCATAGTCACTTTTTCCTGCCCACGGGCAGAACTTTTGCCGTCAGGTTCAGCAGGGTGTCGATGCCGCAGTTCGTCGAGATCGAGCGTTCTGCTTCTTGCCGCACTTTCCTCCTAGGAAGTCAGTCGATGTCTCCTGTCGAAATTTAAAACAAATACCAAACCGAGAAAGCCTCTCCTGGTTCCCGCAGTTTTGATCGTTTAGTCGGTCTCAAAAGCCCTTTAAGAAATTTTCGCCTTGACACTTAAGAAAGTTCAATGCGAATAATCCCACTGCAAGTTAGTTCAAAAGAACTAGCGAGGGGCGAAATTCCAAAACTATTTCAAAGGTGGGGAGATCCCGAGATGAATTTCCCGCCCATTGGGACCTACGTAAAAATCGGTCTGCGAGGTGAGCCATGTCCACGAAGACTGTGCACTCAGGCGGTTCTGTGCTGTTGCTAACTCTCTGCATCTTTGCCTTCGCTGTTTCGGCGAGCGCACAGATTGGTAATGCCAGCCTCGGTGGAACCGTCACCGATCAATCCGGAGCCGCCGTGGTCGGTGCGACGGTCATTCTTACCAACAAAGCGACCGGGACGGAAACCACCTTCACCTCAGATGAGAGGGGAGAGTACACCTTTCGCAACCTGACCCCCGGTACGTACGATTTGAAAGCCAGCAAGAACGGATTTCAGAACTCCCTGAAGAAAGACATTGTGGTAACCATCAATGCGAGCGTGCGGGCGGACGCGGTTCTCAAGGTGGGTGCCCAGACCGAAACCGTCCAGGTTGAGGGAGGAGCTTCCCTGATCAACTACGACAATGGAACCTTGCAGGGAGGAGCGGACCCGGAAACCATCAAGGATCTGCCACTGGCCATTGAGGGCAAGCCGCGTTCGTCGGCCGCTTTGGCCGTGTTGCTTCCCGGTATTTCGACGGGGGGCGGCAATCAGGCTTTCCAGGCGCGGATCAACGGAGGACAGGAGTCAGGCGACGAGGCTCTGCTTGATGGCGCAACCATGCAGGAAGGTTTCATGAGCCAGAGCGGCATGGTTTCCATACATCAGGACTTCCAGATGTCGCCCGACATGGTTCAGGAAGTGAAGGTGCTCACCTCGAGTTACGACCCGCAATACGGATCGTCGACTTCGGGCCAGATCACCATGGTCAGCAAAGGCGGAACTTCACAATTTCACGGGGCGATGTTCGAATATGCGCGCAACAAATCGCTGAATGCGAATACCTGGACGAACAACTTCCTCAACAAGCCCCGGCCGCCAGACAACGAGCACAACTTCGGAGCCAACTTTGGCGGCCCGGCGAAGCTTCCGTGGATTAACAGTGGAAGACACAAGACATTCTTCTACTTCAACTGGGAGTCCTATCACCAGGCCGGTGGCTCCAACACGCCTACCATTTCGATTCCCTCGCTGCTCGAGCGCAACGGAGATTTCTCGGACTGGGTGGACGGGAATGGCGCCCTGATTCCACTCTATATGCCAGGCAACGCCACGCCCGCCTGTCAAGCCGCGGCCGGCGTGGGCCCGGGACAGCAATTCCCCGGCAATCAGATTCCCCAGGGTTGCATCAGCCCCATTGCGGCAGCCTACATGGCCGCCTTGCCGGCACCGACGAATTCAAATCCCACCTCCAACTACACCCTGCCCCGGGCCGTGCCCGATACGCTTACGTCCAACAGCAACGTGTATATGTTCCGACTCGACCATGAGTGGGGTGAAAAAGACCACCTCTACTTCTTCTGGTGGCGTCAGTTCACCGGTTTCAATACGGCCACCGCCCTCCCGATTGCGATTGCCGATGAATCTCCCACCCGGCCGCAGAATTCTCCCATCTCCCGTTTCAACTGGGAACACACTTTTTCTTCGACCCTGACGAACCATGTAACGTTCGGATACTTGAACCGCAACGAAGGCTACGGCTCGGAGAACCTTGACTTCATCGGGAAGCTGCCGCAGGTTCCGGGGGCGGCCAGCTTAAACGCCCTGCCTGCGTTTACCTTCTCGGACGGGTTTCACAACATTTCAAATAGCAATGGGCCGCCGGCCACCAATATCACGGTTCGTCCCACCTGGGTGTTGAATGACACCGCGAACAAGGTGTGGCGCCATCATACGATCACCTTCGGCGGTGAATGGCGCTCGGTTCAGGGCAATATTCACGCCTCCAACAATCAATCCGGTACGTATAGTTTCGATCGTTCGACGACCGCCCTCTCCTCCAGCCCGAACAGCGGAAGCCCAGTCGCTGGATTCTTGTTGGGCGCCGTGAGTACCGGCTCGATGGATCGTCGAGTTGTTTCTTCCTGGTATCCGCGGCAGATCGTGTGGGCGTTCCATATAAATGATTCCTGGAAAGCCACGCCAAAGCTGACCTTGAACTATGGCGTGCGGTGGGACTACTACACGCCCTCGCGGGAGAAGTACAACCGCCAATCCTTCATCGACCTTCTCGGACCCAATCCCGGAGCCGATGGACTTCCAGGCCGTCTGGCTTTTGCCGGCAAGGGGTTCGGGGCCGCGAGTTTCGGTGCGGACTATCCCGAGAAGCCCTGGCACAGGGGTTTCGCGCCGAGACTGGGCGTTGCCTATGCGTTCGACCAGAAGACCGTGGTACGCGCCGGCTACGGCATCTTCTTCGGGCAGGCGTTTTATCCCGGGTGGGGCGGCGGGATGTCGCTCGACGGATTCAATCTTCACCAGACTTTTGCCACCAGTCCGAACGGCGCCTCCACCAACGCAGCCTTCTACCTTGACAATGGAGTTCCGGCTCCGCTGTTTCCTCCGGCGGTAGATTCCTCCTTCGACAACGGCGCCGCGCCCACCCAGGCTAACAACAACGGCTCGGCGTATCGTCCGGTGAACGCAAACCGCCGGCCCTACTCGCAACAGTGGAATCTGACGATTGAGCGCGAGCTTCCCGCGAGATTTGCCCTGAGCGTTGCTTACGTCGGCAACAAGGGTTCACGCCTTACCTCGAGCCTGAACCCAGTCAACGTCCTGAATCCCTTCAGTCCGGCCATTAAGGGTCTGGAGGCGCCGATCATCGCGATCGACCCCTCTTGCGCGAGCGGCACTCCCGCGCCCGGCGCCAATTGTACCTACACACCGCTGCTGAATGACACTTTCACGGCGGGAGGACCAACGACGCTTCACGGCGTTTCCGTTCCGTATACCAATTGGGTTGCGGATTTGACCAAACCTACAAGTGCCTGCTCTCCTACGGTAGCGCAGGCTCTGCTCCCCTTTCCCCAGTTCTGCGGTCCCCTGCAAGGGTTGAACGAAAACCACGGCAACTCCATCTATCACTCATTCCAGGCGAAGCTGGAAAAACATTACAGCAACGGCCTTCAGATGCTGGTGTCCTACACCATGTCGAAGCTGCTTTCCGACGCCTCGGACAACACCCAGCAGCTCGGAGGCTCGTGGAACGCGACCCAGGGAGTGATATCGCCTTACGAACAGCGTCGCGCTCGCACCGTATCGTCTGACGACGTGCCGCAGATCCTTTCTGTTGCCTTCGTTTACGATTTGCCCTTTGGCAAGGGGCAAAAGTTCGCCGGGGAGGCGGAGCCCTCAACGCAATTGTCGGCGGCTGGCAGCTCAGCCCGATCATTCACTACCAGAGCGGCACACCGATGTGGTTCCGCTCCTCCACCTGCCAGGTAGTCTCCCAATTCAGGCAGAATTGCCTGGTGGGTGTTGTCCCCGGGGCAGACCCCTTCCTCCACAGTCCGAATGGCTATGACCCCGGCGCAGGTCCTCTCTTGGATGCTGCCGCATTCGAGCCGATCGGGAACTTCTGCGTAGCCGGCACCGCCCCCGGCTGCACCGGGGCCTATGGATATACCGGCGACGGCCCACGTGTCTCAAATCTGCGCGGGCCCAGCGGGAAGAACCTGGACTTTTCGATCACCAAGAACACCAGAATAGGAGAACGGACCAACTTCCAACTTCGCTTC
>Ga0193733_1000323_pt1 | contig 16559 bp, 17 predicted proteins | sample U1s2metaG_FD_145076 | JGI IMG/M metagenome (GOLD analysis project Ga0193733, IMG submission 145076) | Soil microbial communities from a riparian zone of the East river system, Colorado, United States - U1s2 | ecosystem: Environmental > Terrestrial > Soil > Riparian zone | place: USA: East River...
TTACAAAATATTCAAAGGGACCCTAGGACAACGACGCAAGAGATTTTTTCTTTAGCTGCTGTGATTTTTGCCGCCCTTTTATTTTCAAAAAGTTAACGGATAGCGCCCTGAAGCGCTCTATAGTGCTGGAGATTTCGTAAGTCCGTGATTTCTTGATGGTTCCTATACAGCAACCAGAGTTGCTGTGCAGCACCCAACCTGGGGTGGCGTGTCTACCCCCACCCGGTGCCGAAGGCACCGCTCTTCTCTTGGTCGGCCCTGAACCGACTAGGCGGCGCTCGGCGCGGTCGCATCCGGCTAGAATGACGAGGCTGAGGCGCATCACAGCCCACCACGCTCCACATTCAGAATTCCAAAACCGTGCGGGTTTCGGGAAGCTGGCAAGCCCGGCAAACCAACGCTTGGACCGATTTTCACTCCTTGTCGGACAGGCCAAACGGGACGCAATTCTGGCGTACGCGGAACCCGTAATTCTATTACCCGGGCGACCCTTCACTCTCACCCGCATCCACGAAATCTGCACCAAGTTCAATGAGGGTTACGGTATGCATCCGGGAATCGATCGGTTCGGTCTACACAAGCGCGTTAGTCAGGATCTTTTAGGACGGATATCGCTGGACGCGATCGTCCAAAAGAGAACCCGCGCGCGTTCCAATTCGGTGGGCTTCAGACGACTCACGACCACTACCAGGTGGTCAGCGGTAGGCGGCGGCCTGGATGCTGTACAGCTCCGAGTATTGACCGTTTTTGGCCATCAGCTCATCGTGCGTGCCCACCTCCACGAGCCGGGCGCCATCAAGAACGACAATGAGATCGGCCATGCGGACCGTCGAGAAACGGTGTGAGACGAGGATCGTGATGCGCCCGCTCTCGCCAGTGTCGCGTGCGGCCGCGGAGTAGCGCTCGAACAGCGCATGTTCCGTCTCCGCGTCCAGCGCGGCGGTCGGTTCGTCGAGGACCAGCAGCAGCGGGTCATCGCGCATGAACCCACGCGCCAGCGCGAGCTTCTGCCACTGGCCGAACGATAGCTCGACTCCGCCCGGCCACGTCGGACCGAGCTGTGTGTCGAGGCCAGACATCAGACGGGCGACGACGTCGCTTGCGCCCGCCCGGTCGACAGCTGCGAGCACTGCGGGCTCGTCGTCCAGCCGGGGGACGTCTCCCAAACCGACGGTGTGCCCCGCGCGGAATTCGAAGCGGAAAAAATCCTGGAACGCGCCCGCGAGCCGCGCGCGCCACTCCCCGGCCGGCAGGCGCGCCAGCGGCGTGTCGTCCACGAGGATCGAACCAGAGGATGGCTCGTACATCTTCGAGAGCAACTTGACTAGCGTCGTCTTGCCGGCGCCGTTCTCGCCGACAATCGCGACGACCGCGCCCGCGGGCAGTGTCACTGACACGTCATCCAGCACAACGCGTGACGTGCCGGGGTACGCGAACGACACGTGGTCGAGCCGGAGTCCGCGTTGCAATGCCGCGGGAACCGGCAGATCGCCTGACGCCGCGACGGAGGCGGCGTAGTCCTCAAGCCACGCGAGACGCCGCGAGCCATCCATCCAGAATCCGCGCAGGAATCCAATCTCGCCGACGGTGGCGCCAATGTACGCCGACAGCCGCGCACCTGCGGCGAGCACCAGCAGCACCGCGCTGGCCGGCGCGCCAAGCCCGGATGACACGAAAATGATCGCGCCGACGTATGACAAACCAAATATCGCCCACGCCAGCGCATGCCACATTGCCGAGCCCCATCGCGCCGCGGCCACCGGTCTGTACCAGCACTCCCACGCCCATCGGCGGTCGGTAATCAGGCGCTCTCCGATGCCGGTGACCCGCACTTCCTTCCCGGGCGGCGCGGTCGTGGCGATGGTGAACAGATGGCGCGCCAGCCGATTGCTCTGTGCTCCGCTCTCCTGCGCGTATCGTTCGACCGCTGGCCGCCACGTCGAGGTCAACACGGTTGGGACCGCGAACACCGCGAGCAGCATAAGCGCCGGGTGGATCGACGCCAGCAGCGCCATCGTCACGCCCAGCCGCAGGATCCACCCCAGCGTGGAAAACAGCGACATGTACATGTGGTCGAGCACGAACACCTGATTGCGCAGCATGGACAGCCGATCGAGGTACTCCGGGCGTTCCTGATGCGCGATGGTCGCTACCGATGCTTGCAGTTGCGCGACATGCGATTCCAGCGCGATGGTCACCCTGTCGCGGAAGCGGCGCTGCATGCGCGTGCTGACCGTGCGGAGAAACCACGTCGCGGCGGTTGACACGCCGAGCCCAATCGCCGCGCCTCGCATCATGCCGGGTCGGTGCTCGAGGACGCCTTTGCCGAGCAGCATCAGCCACAAAGCGAGGAGCGCATCAGGCAGCGCCGCGAGCTGCGACAGGACAAACGCTGTAACCATCAAGCGCGGCTCGTGGTGATAACCCAGCTTGCACAACCGCCACATCGACGACAGCGCAGGAGGCAGCGGCTCAATCGCTCGATTTCGATCAGGAGAGGACGTCATACGTCGTGCCCTCCTCCTCCGGGACGTTGAAGCGCTGCGCTTGCAGATCGAACATCGTTCGATAGCGCCCCGCGAGAGCCATCAGCTCGTCGTGCGTGCCGAGTTCGATGACCCTGCCGTGCTCCAGCACGCAGATACGATCGGCATGGCGCACTGTGGAGAAGCGATGCGAGATCAAGATGGTCGTGCAATGCCGCGTCGCGGCGAGCAGGCGATCGAAAATCTCCGCTTCCCCGCGCACGTCGAGCTGCGCAGTCGGCTCATCGAGCAGCACGACGCCGGCGCCGAGTTTGACGGCTGCCAGCGCTCGCGCGAGCGCAACGCGTTGCCATTGGCCGCCCGACAGGTCGGTGCCGCCGTCATACCCGCGGGCAAGCACCGTGTCCAGGGTGGCTAACTTCATCGCGCCCGCCGCCTCCAGAGCCGCGCGCACGATGTCGTCTGGCGCGCCTGCCGGCGCCACGTTGTCGCGCAGCGGCAGTTCCAGGCGGATGAAGTCTTGGAACACGGCTGCAGCGCGCGAGCGCCACGACGCGAGATCGAACTCGCGAAGGTCGATGCCGTCGATCTCGATGGCACCGGATTGCGGATCGTACAACCGGCACAATAGCTTTGCGATCGTCGTCTTGCCAGCGCCGTTCTGTCCCACGATGGCCAGCGAGGAGCCGGCGGGAATGGTGAGATCGAAATGCTCCAGCACGGGCGCGCCCGCAGGGTAGGCGAACGTGACATCGCGGAGGCGAATTTCGCGCGCAGGTGTCGCGTCCGCGCGGCGATTGCCCGAGCGCAGCTCGCCGGCCGGACGCATCGCCGGCTCCAGTCGCAGCACCGCAGCGACGGGAGCAGCGGCTCCGTCAAGCGCCCAACTGAATCCGCCGAACGCAATCATCGACACTCCCACCGCGCTCTGCACGTAGACGACGGCTTCCCCGAGGCTGATGCGGCCAGCGTCGACGGCATTCGCCAGTAACCAAAACACCAGCACGTTCGCAGACGTGACCAGGAGCATGCTCCAGATAACAGGTCGCTCGCGCAATCGTGTGGCGGCGTATTGCAGCTCGTGCAAGCGCGTACGCCTCGCGATGAAGCGGTCGATCATCCACTCGGCGAGGCCGAACAGCCGCAACTCCTTGCTCGCGGGCGGGTCCACGGCCAGCCGGTAGGAATAGTCGGCATCGCGTTGCGCGGCGCGCACCTCCTCCGTGTTGCGGTCATGCCAGATCGCGCTCTCGCGCAGCAGCCAGTGCGTTGCTAGCCACGCGCCCGCAAGCACAATCGGCGCCCACCACGCGTATCTCGCGAGGATCACTGCGCACGCCGCGCCGCCGATCATCTCAACCATTCCGCTCGCGATGAAATCCATGGAGATCGATAGCGGCGGGCCGGTCATTCCGAGGTCGAAGTCGCGCGCCACGGTGAGGTCATTCGTGAGCTTCGCATCCTCGAGGTGCCCCATGCCCGGCGGGCGCACGCAGGCCTCGGTGAGTCGGTCGTAGAGCCATGCGGCAGTGCGGTCGCCCAGGTTGGCGCTGAGCGCCTGATGAATCGGACTGAGAACTTGAAGCAGCACGAAGATCGCGCCGGTAAACGCCAGCGGACCGGCGAGAGGATTGCCGCGCTGCACGGCGCCAACTAGCACGCCCATCGCGATCGCGAAAGCCGCCGGCAGGATCCCTCTCAGCAGGAGGACCGTCCACCAAGCGGCAGCGAGGCCGGGGTCCGCCTTCGGTAGGACGCCGAAGAACTTCCATTCCCTGCGCTCGGTCAGTTTTTGGAGCACGACCGCATTCTGCCACAGAACCGGCGTGCGCACAGGCTTCGCCTCCCACGTGCAGCCGAGCAACTGTGGATGATCACCACGAACAGTGCGATCAGCCCGCGGTTGTGGCGACCGTCATGACAGGCCGAACGGCTTGTTGTCACGACCCAACGATCGTATCCACGCGATCCGGTCCGCACCGTTGGCCTCGAAAGCGATGAGTCGTGCCGCTCGGATTCATCGCCTGGAATACAAACAATCTTCCGCACGGCTTCGAATAGGTCCACAAAAGTCGGCATAAGGTAGACCCATCCAGGGACCACGACGAACGCTTTTAATCTGTATACGCCCTGTGGCTCTCCGGACAAGCAAATGACGATTCCGCCCGCCCTGGATTCGAGTAAGGCGGCCCCAAGAAACAAGTTGAGTTCAGAATCTATCCGGTGAGCAAAGTTCGATCTGGGCTGCAGAGCTCGAAAGGCCAGCAGAAGTGTGCTTCAGTACTAGACTTCAGCCGCAGCAGATGTTCCCTTCAGCTCGCAGGAGTGCAGTGGACTTCACCCCGGCGCTTCACCGATCGCTTTGATTCGCTTCACCTTGGCGGTGACGCGAACTTGTAAAAAGCAACAGAGATACTCCTTGAAGAGAAAGCCAGAAAGGACGCGGGTAAATTCGGATGAGGCGGGAGCGACCCCACCCTTTGACGCACCGTGCGTCACGGCTTCTGTGGGGTCGCTCCCGCCTCAGTCACGCGCAGCGCGTGACCCATTCGGCCGCGTCCCAGAGCCGGAGTCTCGGAGTTGTACGACAACGTTCATTACACCCCGTACGGTAGAAAGGAGAGAGACATGCTGAATAGAATGCTCTATAGTTCGTGGCGATTGACCGAAGTATGGCAATTGGTTATGAATGGGAATGCCTGACCCGTTTGTACACCCGTGAGAAGATCAATGGATTCGTTTCTGCAGAAGCTGCGAGTTCTCCGTCTTATTGATGATCTGCGTAACGATATTCGCTTCGCTTTTCGCAGCGTGAGGAAGCACGCGTTGCTGTCAACGACAGTCGTCGTCACTCTGGCTCTTGGTCTTGGAGTCAGCTCTGCGGTGTTTGATTTTGTTGATGCGACCGCGTTGCGTGCTCGTGTGGACAAGGATCCGGATTCGTTCGTGCGTGTCTTCACCACGTACACAACCGACCCTGCGCATCCTGGGCAGCCGGGGAAAACGACTCTGGAGGACTATCGTGCTTTCAGGGAGCATGCGAAGTCTTTGCGAGACGTTGTTGCTTGGCGGCGAGTCACCGCGCCACTCGGCAGGAATGAATCGTCCGAGATGTGGGTGCTCTTGGTGACCTGCGATTTCTTTTAGCTCTATCCCCTAGAGAAACCGAGATTGGGGCGCCTGCTCCTGGACGAAGATTGTCTCCCGCCGAAGCCCGTAGTTGTCCTAAGTGAAACTCTTTGGCGGGATCGCTTCGCGGCGGAGCCAGGTGTTGTCGGGAAGGTTGTATTGTTTAACGGCCAGCCCGTTACCGTCGTTGGCATCACCCCATCGCCGTTTGCCGGCCAGATCATGAGCGCGGAAGCATGGTTCCCATACACCCTCGAACCGTACCTGAAACTCGGTCCGGACTTACTCAAGACACCTGACACGCCTTTACTGACCGTCGAGGGTCGACTACGCCCAGGATTCTCCAGAACAAATTCTGCATCAGAACTCTCGGTTCTTGCACGGGAGCAAGATCAGCTTCATCCGTCGCGAACGAGTGCAGTCACTCTCACTAACGGCTCCATGTTGGAAGAGCCGGAGTTGCACAGCCCTGTTAGTTTGGTGGTTGGGCTTACGATAGGAGTCCTGGTGTTTGTTGAGAAGCAGAACTCTCTCACTATCGACCAACAAATTCGGAAATGCCGCGAGTACGCGGATCGTCATGGCTTGGTCGTCTTAGACCAGCACATCTACGCAGACGAGGCGATCTGTGGCGACACAGATAACCGCGCGGGCCTCCAGCGGCTTCTCGCCGAAGCACAGCGGAAGCCGAAACCGTTCGACGTGATCCTTGTCGACGACACGAGTCGCCTCAGCCGTAAGCTGGCCGACTCTATGCGCATCTTCGAGCAGCTCCAGTTCGCGCGTATCAGGGTTGTCTTTGTTGCCCAGGGCATCGACACCGACAGTGAGCAAGCGGAGATCCTCATCGCCACGCATGGGATCGTGGACTCGCTTTATCTCAAGGACCTGGCGAAGCGCACGTTCCGCGGTGTTGAGCAGCGCGCACTCGATGGCTTTCACACCGGCGGCCGAGTCTTCGGGTATCGCCGCGTGCCGATCGAGAGCAAAACGGAACGCGACAGCCACGGTAGGCCAAACATTGAGGCTGTGAAACTTGAAGTGGACTCCGACCAGGCGGCAACAGTTCGCAGAATCTTTGAGCGCTACGCAGCCGGCCACTCGATGAAGCGAATTGCCGTCGACATGAACGATGAAGGCATCCTTTCGCCGCAGCCACAGAAGGGAAGAGTTGCGCGTAGCTGGTGCCCGTCGTCTGTGCGGCACATCCTCCGCAATGAGCGATATCGCGGCGTCGTTGTGTGGGGCAGGCATCGAAAGATTCGCTCTCCGAAGACAGGAAAGAAAATCTACGAGTGGCGTCCATCGAGCGAGTGGCGAAGGACGGAGATCCCGGAGCAGCGCATCATCTCGGAAGAATTGTGGAGGGCAGTTTGCGAACGAATAGCGCTCGTGAACGAACTCTACAGCCTGGACGCACGCAAGCCGGGAATTCTGCGAGCTCGGGCGGTCGGCTCGCCGTACGTCTTTTCTGGGCTGCTCAAATGCTCTCTGTGCGGAGCCAGCATCACCGTGGTTTCCGGCCGTTGGGCTGGGCGTCAGGATGTCCGCTACGGCTGCTCGCTGCACTACAACCGCGGTCGCGGAGCATGTTCAAACAGTTTGCTCATTATGCGGCGCCTCCTCGAAGACCAGCTCCTCGCGGTCCTTCGGGAGAAAGTGCTGCATCCGGACGTGATCACGTACACGATGAAGCGTTTTGAGGAAGAGCTGCTTCGCGCCGTTGGGGAACGCGATGGGGCATCGGTCGGCTTGCGTAAACTCGAAGCAGACCTGGAACGAAAGACAGCGAATCTGGCGCGCTCCTTGGCTGATGGCTACTTCGCGTCGGTACGGGCGGAGCTTGCGCAGCTCGAAACTCAGCTTGCCGGCGTGCGTGAAAAGCTCCTGGGTTCACGCCAGGAGGTTGTGCGGATGCGCATTCGAGACACCCGGCGATTTGTCGAATCACGTCTCGCGGAGCTGCGCACGCTCTTCAACTCGGACCCCATCACCATTCGGACGGAGATCGCGAAGCACGTGCAGAAAATCACGCTGACCCCGGAAGGGAAGAGCTATATCGCCGCTGGAACGTGGAATGTACTAGGACTTGGCAGCATGGATGGTGCCGGGGGCCCGGCTCGCACATTGTAGCCACGGCTCGATCACTCCCCAGATCACGTTCCGCATCGAGGTGGCGGCGTAGAAATTAGCTGCCAAGATTCGCGGTCGGCACAAGGGCCGGTTAGTTGCAGGGGCTTGCAACCATCCGAATTTGTTAGCCCTGCCATTCAGTTTGGAGCTGATTCGGTCAGCGGCATAGTCAGTATGGAACTTCTTGAGGTTCCCGTATTTCCGAGCCGCTTGCCCTTCACCTACTTTGCCTAAACCGTCCTAGTACCTTCGTAGGCCTCCAGCTCTAAGCAAGAGCGCCATGCCCATTCGTCGTTAGCTATACTCGCGTGTTTAACTGAGGGATGTCGGGAGGCGGGACATAACACCAGAAGTCTCCATCCTAAGGCAAGTGAGTCAACAAGCTGGTCTTCGCCGTTGCGGACGCGTTCGCCGGGTGGGGGGGATGGCCAAGTTCGAGAACTCAAACGGCATCAAGACGAAAGCTGGAGAGTGAAGATGAACACGCGACAAAGGGCACTTCACGGTTATTTCGCTCGCGTGCTGGTCCTGACCCTGGCCGTGACGCATGTCGGCGCACAGGAAACCGCGGAAACGAAGAAACTGAAAGCCGCTCAGGCAGAATCTATTCCGACCGATTCTCCACGCTGGCAGCTCGAGGGTAAGGCTAAAGCCACCGAATATTTAGGTCGACCCTGTCTCTGGGTGCAAGGCGGCCGCGCCTCGCTGAAAGATTTCGAAATGACCGACGGCGTGATAGACGTCGACATGGCCGGCAGCGGAGCACGCGGATTTTACAACATCCTTTTTCGCACACAAGGAGACGGCAACAGCGAGGTGGTTTATCTGCGGCCACACAAAACCGGTCTGGACGACGCCCAGCAATATACGCCGATCCTGAATGGAGCAGCGGCCTGGCAAATCTACAACGGTCCAGGCTTCACGCGAGCCGTCGATATTCCGAGTGGTGTTTGGTTTCATGTGCGCCTCGAGATAACCGGTGCTCAGGCGAAGTTATACGTCAACGATATGCGCGAGCCTTCGCTCGTCGTGAACGATTTGAAAAGCGGAATTCGCAAAGGTGGCGTTGGCTTGGAGGGTGCTTATTTCTCGAATTTCGAAATACGCGAAACGCCACCCGTAGCTTGGGAGCGTCATGAGCCCGCAATGCCGGCGGCAACCATCACAAAATGGAGCCTGTCGCCGAGTCTGGATGCCTTAGAGCGCGATCTCGAGCGCCCGCTATCGAAATCGGAAGCGGCCGCGATGAAGTGGCAGGACATCTCGGCTGAACCCCCAGGATTCGTAGTCATTAATCGGTACCGAAGGATGCCGGATGTCACCCCCACCTTTGCAAACGATTTCTCAAAACGCCTCGAGCCGCAAAAAGGAATGCAGGTGGTTTACGCGCGCACCACCGTAGTTTCCGATCGGGATCAACTAAAGAAGCTCAACGTCGGTTACAGCGACGATGTGAGCGTTTTTCTGAATGACAAGATTCTTTACCGTGGCAGAAGTGCCCAACGCTTCCGCGACCCCGGATTTCTAGGCATAGTAAATCCAGAAAACGACGCAGTATATTTGCCGCTCAAAAAGGGACGCAACGAATTGATGCTAGCCGTGAGCGAGCTAACCGGCGGCTGGGGGTTTATTTGCCGCTACGATAACATGGACGGAGTTCAGTAGGGGTTAAGTCCAAAATGGAAATTCGTAATAAGCTTCTGACACCTGTAACAGCCCTCGCGGGCGGGTTCAACGGCGATCACCTATCTGCAGCGACGCTCGAAGGGCCTAACGCTCTTCTTGCGCCAAGAGGGAGCCCCGCTCGGCAACAACCTGGTCGAGCGTGCGCTGAAGAAGGCCATTCTGCATCGCAATTATGTGCCGGGGGACCGGCATGCACGGTTCTGCCTCAAGCTAACTTCCTCGTTGAGGTAGCTGTGTGAGAGCCAGGAATGCCAGCCTTGGGCAGCACAAGCGCACCTGCAATGTCCGCGCGCATGAAAGGCGAGACCATCAGGGCAAAGAAGGTGTCCAGGTGGAGATTGGCAACGGGATGACAGCGTGGGAGGGATTACTCATTGTCGGGGTCTGGGGAAGTGCGGGCGAGGATTCCTTGGGCTACTCCCAGGAGGGCTTGGGCTTTCTCATCCGGAGAAGTGAGCGGCTCGATCCAGAACAGTGCACCAACGTCGTCGCCGAGTCTGGCCTGCTCCGAAGCGGTATCGTTGACTAATCGAGCCCTAGAAATCATTCTGGAGTGGTTAGCCACCTCGATCGCACCGCCGATGTCCCCGGCTCTAACATGGTATTTTGCGAGTTCACCCAGCATGCGCCATCCAACGTCTTCTGGGCTTACGCGGGAAAGCGACTTTAGTGCACCAGCCTTATCTCCGCCTTTGATCTGAATACGAGCCAATTGCCAGAATAAACCGCCGCGCCAGCGGTGGTCTGAGATGGCGTCGGCTAAGACGGTCGCCTTTTCGGAGAACGATTCGGCGGACGCGTGATTGCCGGCGTCGAAGGCCGCGGCGGCGAGGCCGACGAATGCACTCGCCTGCGTTGTTAGATTGGCGCCTTTTTTTTCCGCGACCTGCAAAGCTCGCTTTTGATCTCCGGAGCGCGCTAGAGCCTCTGCCAGGGCCGCGGTCAACTCTGCGTTTAGAACGGGATCTCGTGGCTGTGGGTCGATCTGTTGAAGGATCTCAGGTCGGCCCTTTTTCGCGGCGGAGAAAGCGATCTGCATTAACACCCACTCCTTATCTTCGCCATCAAGGAATTGCTCCGCGATCGCAATTCCTTGTCGGAAAGCACCCGTATCTGCAAGGGCCACGGCAATGGTGTTATAGGCGCTCCAATCGGGATTGGGATCAAGAGGGGTGCTTTCACCTGTGGTGGTTGGCTTTTTCAACCGCGGGATTTCGCTGGCAGCCTGAAGACACGTCTGAAGGACCTGAGTGGCTTTCTCTATCTGACCGTGCTTGACATACGCGCTGGCGATCTGACTTAGGGTGGTAATACGCAGCGCGATCGCGGTGATCCTGTTTGCGAAATTGAGCGCCTCCTCGAAGTGGCCAGAGGCCGCCACAATTTGTGCGTCATAGGCAAGGGCACCGTCACGGACATCTGGTCGCACAACGGATAGGATACGGGTTATCGCGGAGACAAAGTCTCCGGATTTCAGCTCGTGGCGGGCCATGTTGACGAGAATGTTGTCCTGCTCATCGGAGGGCGGAGAGTGTGGTCCGCAGTCGCTTAAATTCCGCAGCGCGCCTTCCAGATCGCCAACGCTGCCACGTTCTTCGTTCATGCCCTGACGAATCGCACAGGTCAAGTCGTCCTGAGGCATTTGCAGGGGAATACGGTGCGCCAAATCGAAATGGCTTTGGGCTTCCTTGGTGGCTCCGATTTGCCATTCGACCATGGCAATGGAGTTGTATGTGGAAGCTCTCTCCGTAGCATCGGATATGGAGGACGCGGCTTTGAAGGCTTCCGCGAGGATTCTCCGGAGCGTGGCGTCCGATTGCACTTGAGTTGGTGCGTCGATTGCGGCTGTGTTCGCGAGGAGGATATGTGGAGTCAAGCCTAGAGAGAGGACGGTGACCAGCAGAAGGAATCGGGTCAATTTCGATAGTGCACGCCGATCGATGCTTGCTTTCTGTTGGGCTGGCATGTCAGTTCGAGCCCGGTGGGACTGCTACTTCCATTAGACACCAAACATGCGGCGATGTTACTGGAAAGAAAAAACGAGTTTGACGACTCTGCTGGGCATGCTTGTGAGGGCCTGCTCGGTGCGCCCGCCCGACTTATCGGGCACTGGAGTTGCGGTCACGCGACGGATGCGACAGACCACCCCTTACCAGCTGCTCGTTGCAAGGTCTCTGCCAGAGAGGCGCTGATACGGAGAGGAATGGCTTCTTGGCGTCCTAAGTGCAACGTGCGTTGCTTGAAGATCAAGCCCGTCTCACCCGGCAAGACAGCAATCTCCGCCCACGGAATAAGAAGCGGAGGATGTCCGATACGAAAGATCGGGAAGACTGACATGTACAACCCCGACTCGTCGGCACCAATGCTTAAACAATTTCCATAGTGGGCGAGGAATCTCATCCGGGCGCTTCGAAACGGCCACGTTTCACCGTGGAAGGTGCCCTTGGAAATGGAGAATCTATTTGAAAGAACATTCCAACCACTTATCAACCCTATGACGAAACATGCCAGTGCCCAAACGGTGCAGAAAAAAAGCGCAAAGAAGTAGGGTTGAGTCAGGAGCCAGTCGATGGAGGTTGGTGGCTGAAGTCCCATTTCTGTTGTCACGGTCCTCCTGTTTAACGGAGAGCCTTTTGTTTCGGACGGCTAGTCCATCTCCAACATGAGAATCATGTAGACGACAAACGCATAGGCTACGGCCCAAACAGGGATGAAGATTCTCCACTTGCCTATTCCAAACGCTGTCAAAACGAGACTCACGACAAAAGTCCAAAAGGCAATTCGACCGACGAACTTCCAGATTCCGGGGGATGGCATCAACCCATGCGGACTACCACCGTTGTGAAACCAAGAATAGTAGAAAACTAGTTCCAACAGCATTGAGCAAATCGCAAGTATCAGCGCGGCCTTGCCGCAGTACGTCCTCCAACTAGGCGTTGGTGTCTCGACTGTGCTTCGGATGTAACAGCGCCACGCGGCCCAAAGCAGCGAGCAAGGCAGAAGAAAAAGCACCACGGTGACGATGAACACGGACTTATGCACCTTCGCAAAGAAGTATATCGATTTCTGTCATAGGTACGAATGATTTTGGTCCAAAGCCCTGATTGACGACGTAATCGTAGATGTGGAATCAGCCCCAAAAACACTTATTCGTTTACCCGACTACACAGCCAAGTGAAGTCAGTTTGTGTTGACACCGACCTAATGACGGGCAGTGCAGGACTCGATTGTGGTTTAATTACTACGCCATGAACTTCTTTGAACTGGCTCTATTCCCCGTCGTTCTCGCGCTCTGGATATCCCCGATGGCTCGCGCACAATCGTCAATTGAATGTCCAAAGGTGGCTCTTGACGTGGTTGAGTTGAAGGGTGCAACTCATCTTCCTGAAGCTGTCCAAGAGCAATTGGTGGCCTCCTTGAAGCACCGCGAGTACGAAGAAGACTCCGACTGGATAGGCGATGTTAGAAATATAGTGATTCGCGCAGAGACCGACGGTTGGCCGGACAGGGAGAATCAAGGGTACATAGGCTTTTCTGTTGAAGCGAGCTGGAAACCGCTGCGCCGAGAATCGGGTCTGCTCCATGTTCTAGTAACCGTTAGCGTCGACGAGGGCCAGCAAAAAAGAGTGGAGGCGATTGAGTTTCGTTACGTCGGGGCAATGTTGCGAACGGGATCGGTTTGTTCCGGCACGAGCTGAGGGTACCACTGTCCGGACCTTGCTAGCTCAATTACGCCGGTGACACCCGCCCAGCGGTTGCACCTCAGTTCGCTAGCTCCTGGTTATCGGAGAAGCCTCTTGTTGGATCATCGCTGGCAAAGTACAACCTTGATGTCATTCCAAACCAACCAGTGCTCGTTCAGATCGTCTGCGCCGTGCCGCTTATAGAACCGTCGCGCTGTAGTATTGTTCGGATCAACATCCACGCAGATTCGCGATGCTTTTTGCTGGGCAAACCATGCGGCAAGAAGACGGAGTAATTCCGAAGCTACTGCGCTCCCTCGGCACTCCGGAATAACATTGATCCACTCCAATTCACCATCACACGCGTAGCGGCGCGTCAGGTGTCCGGCAATGAAGCCCATGAGAGATTCAGCTTCCAATGCAACGTAACTGACACGGGGCATCAGCGCCTGCTTTGGATGGAGTTCACAGTTCAGGTACCGCGAAATGCGGATTTTCCAGTACTCCTCTGTTTCCCATTCTGCAGCACGAATGCGCCCCATCGCGGGGATATCGGATTTCTCAGCCAGTCTGTAGTGCACAGTACGCATCGAAACGCCGTATTATTGCATCTCGCGATGAGCCTCGTGCGACAGGCTTATGGGAAGAGCTCTCATGGAAGGAGTTGGCCCTGTCCTCAATGTATCGGTGGGAGAACGGCACAGACACGACTAATGGCGCACGAACGAGAAAACTAACCACGCGGATGTAGCAACAAACATCGCCCCGTAAGTTATGAGATTGGCATTGCGGACAGCGATTCGCACCCGACGATACGCCAAGTTCGGTGGACCTCCTTCGGGCATTCCCACCATGTGCTTGACGACAAGATATTCGATACCATACGAAGCAAGGAAGAAAGGGACTAAAAGGACGAGGGTCGCAGCCGGGATGACCCATACGTTCTTTTCGCTGGGTGGGCCTATCCATGCCGAACCCAAGAAAAGCCAAATCACCTGCGCAATCGGACTACGCCAATTTTGAATCGCGTTGCTCCGTTCAATTATCCCGAACGTTAAGAATTCCACTCCGAGCATGATTGCCCATGCGACCGGGACACCAATTATCGTGGAAGCAAGATTAGACAGTGCGTTTGATTTCATTGCTTCTGCCGTCGTCAATCCCAACCATTTTTTGCACAAAAGGCCTTCAATCACGATGACCGGAATCAGAAGCATCAGCATCGCAGGGAAGGTTAAGAAAATCATTGGGAGGCCAGCATCGGCAAGCAGGGCTAGACTCATAGTAGATGTCAATTCTACAAGCAACGGCGCCGAATCACTGAGTTGCGCGGCGCCACGTCATGTAATTGGTAACAGTCCGCCCCGAACCTTGCATTCAAGTCCGCATAGGGCTTATCGGACAAGTGAGTTTCTACCCCCAAACCCCCCCAAAACTGAGTAGTCTTGAATGGGATGGATCGAAAGCGTACGATCTTGGACTTCTCGCGGTCGGTAAGATATTCTCCCGTCCCTGGGAGGGTCTCATGAAACTCAGCTATGTAATTAATTTTGTCGCCGATATGAATCGTGCGGTGAAATTCTATCGCGACCTGCTTGGCTTACGTCTGAAGTTCGAGTCTCCCGGTTGGAGCGAATTTGTCACTGGCGAAACAACGCTCGCGTTACATCCGGCGTCCGAAAAGAATCCCGCGGGAGCCGTTGAATTGGGCTTCACTGTTGCCGACATCCAAAAATTCCACCAAGAGATGCGCGCGCAGGGTGTGCAGTTCAGCATGCCACCGACAAAGCAAGACTTCGGCGGCCTACTCGCGCAGTTCGTCGACTCGGAAGGCGGACATTGTAGCGTCGGCAGTCAGTAGCTGTCCCGGAGGGTAAGCCTTTCGGCCCACTTGCCTGGAAAACGCGTCGTTGTATCGAAAGCGCACGAACACACCGTGTTCGTACAGGCGCCTTGTCCCTTCGCGCTTCCGATACAACCCTAAGACTTATCGGGTGTTAGGGCTGTCGGAGCCCTAGCACTTATCTGAAAATGTTGGACGCTAGGGCATATCCCTAGCAAGCCACAGCAATGCCATCAGCACCAACAGCACTCCGGCAGCGACTGCTTGCACACGCGCACCACCTTTTAAGGCGAGGCACGATAATGAGGCGGTAACAGAGAACAGAAGAAGCCCAACGTTCCTGTTCAAAGTGAAAAAGTCTATCCGAGAGTCGTCGATAATCCCGAGGATTGTTAGCACAACAAGGAAGAGCCAACTGCAAAAAATAGCCCCGACCGATCCGATCCCAATTCTGCTACGCCAGACGGGGAGTGTCGTACGACAGGCTGTGGCCCATTCACGAATTGAAAGAATAGCCAGGATCGGGATTCCTAGGAAGCCCAGAAGCCACATGCCAATGAAAACTCCTCCAATCATCCAGAAAAGTATAAGCCGAAATCTATAGGTGATGGGGTCAGTGTCCGCGACGTGAAGACCCACGAGACGTTGTGGGGGCTAACCGAGCATGCGCAAGGGGCCGTGCTGCAAGGCAACCGCGACAAAAACTTCGAGCAGGCACTGGCCGCGGTTGTCGCCGAAGTGCAGAGAATTGCGTGGCCCGCGGCCGCGGACCCCGCGAAGAATTAGTCCGCATTTTTGGTGAGGGTTTCAAAAGAAAACGCAGAGTGGGCAAAGTCCTGATTAACGCTATCGGACAAAGGGTTTCAAAATCTCAGGTAATGAGGGCAATCAGGCAGAACCCATGGCACTACTGCCTTGTTGGTTTTTTGCCGGTGGATATAAGATGGCGCAGGAGAGTCAGGAGCAATCATGGCCCATCAAGCACCACTGAAGTATATCTTTTACTTTGCCGCCACCTCGGAGAAGGTGTGGGAAGGCTTTGTGTCGCGAGAGTCGAACCGCATCATCTTCTCGGGCGCTGAGCTTCAAGCGGACTTTAAACCTGGTGGCTTGCTCGCATGGGTGGGCGCGGGACCCGATGGCAAGCCCATGACCTACGTTCGAGGGAAGGTCTTGCGGTTTGAGTCGGCAAAAGTCTTTCAGTACACCTTCGCAATGGGCCAAAATGATAAGGCGTCACGCGCAACTATCGAACTGGTGGCCGAGACCGAAGCCACAAAAGTAACGGTGACGCATGACGAGTGGGCCGAGGATGACCCGACTTACGCTGCCTGCGCCGATGGATGGCCACGTATTCTTTCCCGCCTGAAGACGCTGCTTGAGACCGGGAAGACATTCAAGCCCCATTGATACGAGGTGGGAATGGTCTGAAGTTTTTCGCCCGGCAGTATGCCCCAAACTAGCGCCTGATTAACGTTAGTGCTTAATCGGACGCGCGTTGCCACGAAAGAACCGAACTCAGACGCGGGGCTCTTCGCGCGTTCGATTAAGCCGTTTGAACGTGGCCGCCCGTGGTTGCGGCAGACGCGGGCTCTATGC